>VAOX01033141.1_pt1 | contig 27401 bp, 30 predicted proteins | sample 3393891 | NCBI WGS metagenome assembly VAOX01 (sample SAMN08290429, study PRJNA428436) | hydrothermal vent metagenome | isolation source: Deep-sea hydrothermal vent chimney | place: Indian Ocean: Southwest Indian Ridge | depth 2822 m m
AGCTTACCGCCCAACGGACCCAATTTTACGTCGTATGGATTTTTACCAGAGTTGATGGGGCGGACCTATGTTCACAGTAAAGTAAAGGCGGTAGTTATCAATTCCTATAAGCAACTAGAAACGCTAAGTGCTAAATCATTGTATAAATATGCCGAAACAGGGTTTGAAGAAGGCGGTCGGTTTAAACCACATAAAACACATCAAAACGGTCTTTCAATCGATTTTATGGTGCCCGTTATTAATAACCAAAATAAAAAAGCCACTTACTTTACTACGAATGCATTAAACCGCTACGGTTATGATGTTAATTTTGGTGATGATGGTCGTAGTGGTCAGTATCAAATTGATTTTGATGCGATGGCTGCACATTTGATGGTTTTAAATAAAGCGGCACTGAAAAAGGGTATTACAATATGGCGTGTTTTATTTGCGCCAGATTTACAGCCTAAGCTGTATTCGAGCAAATACGGTGCTTATCTCAAAAAAAATATTTTCATCCCAACTAAACGCTCTTGGGTACGACATGACGAACATTATCACGTCGATTTCAAATTAAAATGTAAGCCATTATAGCATCCTATTTATGGCATATTATGACAAATGATTGGTGCTTATCGACTATAGAATAGTTTGTTCGATGAATTGAACCAAGAATGGCAATTTCAATTTAAAGCTAGATTGAGGTATTTGAACTGGGATATTATGTGATTGATAATTATAGTGTAATGCGCTAACGTTATTGTTCCCACCTAGGATATATTGCTTAATATGGTATTAAAATGAAAAAAAAATTTCTAAATTTTAAATCGATGTATTTAAAGTTGCTATTACTCGGATTATTAATTGCGGTGAGTTCGTCATCGAGCCTTGCATCGAGTGAAGGTGAGCTGACTGAGGAATGGAAATTAAGCCAAGGTGGTAAAATTTACGATAACTGGGCTTCAACATTAAATATCAAGGCTCCTTCTGATACGCATCGAGCTTATCCTGCAACCGGGAAAAAACAAGGAGCAGCGACTTGGCGTTGCAAAGAATGTCATGGTTGGGATTATCAAGGGCGGGATGGCGGCTATAGTAAAGGATCACATTTTACAGGTATTAAAGGGGTTAGCCACATGGTTGGTAAGCCGCTGACTGATATAAAGAAAATTGTTCGCAATAAAATTCATGGCTATTCTAAAGCAATGATTTCAGATAAATCCTTGGAGTATTTGGCATTTTTTGTCAGTCAAGGGCAGGTTGATATGTCAAAGTATATTGATCTTAAATCTAAATCCGTTAAAGGTGATGCTCCTCGTGGTGCTCGCTTTTTCCAAACTATCTGTGCTGTTTGTCACGGCCTTGATGGTCGACAGATCAATTTTCACCCGGGTAGAAAACAACCCGAATATGTAGGAACGGTGGCAAGCCATAATCCATGGGAAATTTTTCATAAAATTCGAAATGGTCAACCTGGTGCAGCCATGATTTCCTTGAGAGCATTATCAATTCAAGATCAAGTTGACATTATCGCCTATACTAAAACACTAGCTATTAAGTAAATGCTATAAATATCATTAAGGGTAATTGTTGTGGTTAAACGATTTATTAGTGTTTTAGTGGCGGGGTTACTTTTTTATGCTCCCCATGCAGTGGCTGACAAGGCTATTTTTGCTGGCGGTTGTTTTTGGTGTATGGAAGCCGATTTTGAAAAGCTTGATGGCGTGTCGGCAGTTATCTCCGGATTTACGGGCGGCACCATTAAAAATCCTACTTATTCGGGGAATCATCAAGGTCATTATGAAGCTGTGGAAGTTTCATACGATCCCTCAACAGTAAGTTATAAAGCGTTGTTAGACCATTACTGGGTCAATATTGATCCATTTGATAATCGGGGTCAGTTTTGTGATAAAGGACCAAGCTATCTCAGTGCAATCTTTGTTGGTTCTGAATCCGAGCGACAGTTGGCTGAAGCTTCGCTTGCTCGAGTTGTCAAACAGTTCGCGGATAAGAAAGTTGTAACGCCCATTTTTAATACTTCAATTTTTTACCCCATTAAGGGTAAAGAAAGTTATCATCAGGATTACTATAAGAACAATTCAATTCGTTATAATTATTATCGTTGGAGTTGTGGCCGAGATAAGCGTTTAAAAGAAATTTGGGGCGCTAAAGTGTCGCATTAATATGTATTTAAGATGACTGACTTTGAACTTGACTCTCGGCTTGCAAATGATTGCATCGTATTAGGCGAATTAAATTCGTGTCTTTTATTGTTAATGGATAATGCATTATTACCCTGGTTTATTCTTGTACCAAAAACATCTCAGACCGAGATAATTGATCTCTCTCCTACCGAGCAACTTGAATTACAAGATGCTATTAATGTAATAGGCTTGTTTGTTAAAAGCAATTTTTCTGTATCAAAGCTTAATATTGCCGCAATTGGAAATATTGTTAGCCAATTACATATCCATATTGTTGGACGAGATCCTTCCGATTTTTGTTGGCCCAATGTGGTTTGGGGCCGTACTGAGCGAGAGCGATATACTGAACAGAAGATAGCAGAAGTCGTTGATGCGCTTAAAAAACAAATTGGAAATAAACTAACATAACAATTCAACTCTACATTTTAATAAAATTATAAATACTAAATAATTCTCAGAATGCGTTCATAATAATAGAGATTAACAAATTATTTAACACCAAAACCATAGATTAGCATTTTTGATAATAATTGTGGCGCATCTAAATACGGTACGGTTCCATTTTCTCTAATAATGCGTCGTCCTTCTCGGGAAGATGCATAGGCTATAAATTTAGTGGTTACTTTCGATGGTGCAGGACTTGTGACTAAATACAATGGTCGATAAAGAAAATATTTACCTGCTTTTAAATTAGCGTAGCTTGGTGTCATACCATCAAACTTAATAATTTTAACATTGCGTTTTCTGGCACTGCTAACGCCGGTTATTGCGATTGCATCTACATCTGTTTCACAGGCTTTTTCAAGCGGACCAGAAGAATTGACGACATAATCACTTTTAAAATCCATGTCACTGTCTTTGAAGATGTATTGTCGTATGGCATAGCCAACTCCGGATATTTTGCCGCTTCGAGTGTATAAATGAATGGTAGCATCTCGACCGTTTAATGATTTCCAGTTTGTAATTTTACCACTGTAAATATCTATTACCTGTTCCATGGTTAAATTTGACAGCGGATTTTTTTTATTGACGATAATAGCTAGTGCGTCCCATGCAACCGGGTGTAGAGTCGCGTGTAACTCGGAATGTTTGATTCCCGGCAGAGTCATACGACAAGTGCCGCCGATATCAATTTTGTGCTCCAGTGTATCGTTAATGCCTTTCGTTGCGCCGCCACCTTGTAGAGCCACTTTAATTCCAGTTTTAGCCGTGAAAGCCACGGCTAACTCTTGCATAAATGCTTTTTTTGTTATGCCACAACCACCCCAGGATATCTGAGCCGTTTCATCTGCGATGGCAATAGGACTAACTATGCTTGAAAAACTAATAAGTAATAGAATAGATTTTATTTGTCGATAATTCAAAATGAGCCGATCCTTTATATTATATTAAAATATAATTGCGTGGTTTGTTAACGTATCTTATTTAAATTACGGTTGTGGTGTTTGTAAAATCTATTTACTGGTTTTTTAGGATGGGATGAACCAATAATAAACATAAGCCATTTTTTTATATTCTTAGTAGTAGCCATTATCCTACAGCGGAATCCATATAAATAGCATTTTAGTCAAAAATTAATTGATATTGACACTCTTTTTCTAGTTAATGCCATAAATTATTTATGGATATATTGATAGACTACCGGATTAGTTCAACAACGATGACATTTTAGCGCGATAACGTTTTACTAATTCTCCACTATTACCGAGTAGGTTAAAGACATTTAACAACCCTTGCTTGCCATTGGATTGACTGGTGTTCATTTCTAGTTTCATTAAAGTTAATAACTCTTGCAGAGCAGGCTCATATTGTCCTGATAAAACTAAAGTAGCAATTAGTTGATTACGTGACTCTAGATCTTCGGGGTTATCTTTAATTTTTGTTTCGAGTTCAGCGAGGGAAGGGGCTTTATCCACAATTTGTTGGTAGGTAACTCGAGTTAATAATGATTTGACATCTTCGCTTTGTTTATCTTCTCGAGTAAATGTTTCAATAACAGAATTTGCTTCAGTAATATTATTCGTTTGGAATAGGACGCTGGCTAAATCGATTCTAATTTGAAGGTGATTAGGTTGTAATTTATTGGCTTTTTGTAATATGTCGATAGCATTACTTAGCTCGCCTAAGTGAATTTGTTCAATTGCTTGCTCATGCAGTAGATCCCATTCATGATCAATTACTTTTTCAATCAGTTGGCGTAAATCTTTTTCCGATTTTGCGCCTTGGAATTCATCTATGGATTTTCCATTACGAACAATTTTAACGGTGGGTAAACTTTTAATGGAAAATTGCGCTGCGAGTTCCTTTTGTTCATCACTGTTTACTTTAGCTAAAATAAACTTACCTTGGTATTCTTCAGCAAGTTTGGTCAGTATTGGCATTAGGGTTTTACATGGGGCGCACCAATCGGCATAGAAATCAAGAAATACCGGAACTCGATGCGAGTTTTCAGCAACGCCAGAGACAAAGTTTTGTTCGTCTATTTCTATGACGTAAGGATTGTTTATAGGATTATCACTCATATTTTTGATCTGTATTGGTTGTGTTAATTAGTATAATAATGATTATATATTGCAATTTCAATATTTGCCCAATATTAAACTAATGGATTCGTTAATTCTTTAGTAAACTGGGTAATTCTTTTAAACTGGATATAATATTATTGGGTTTTGACGGCTTTGGTAAATCCGGCCAGTTAGTATTTTTGCGATTTAACCATACTGATGCGATACCTGCATTTGAGGCGCCTTGAATATCGTGAACGGGGTGATCGCCAATGTGTAAAATTTGAGAAGCTTTTACATTTGCTAGAGTACAGGCGTGTTGGAAAAACCGACTATCGGGTTTCGCATAACCAGCGGTAATGGAGTTTAGTGTGAAATCAAAATAACTGTCTAACACCGTTTTGCTAAGGTCGACATTGCCATTGGTTAATGCACCTAGACGGTAATCATTGGATAAAATTTTAAATGTCGGTATAACGTCTTCATAAGGAATGATGTTACTTCTTTCTGTTATAAAGACTTCGAAACCACGGTCACGTACTTGTGCTGCAATTTGTTCATTATAGCCAGAATCAAGCGCAATATTAAAAAGTTGCGTCCGTCGAATAAAAGAAAAATCGTGAGCTTTTTTCGGATTATTATTCGATATTGATAGTCGATTCTCCGCTAGAGCACTATTATTGTATCGAGCAGTTATTTTTGGATAATGTTGTGCTAACCATTCTGTAAGCTTGTATTCTGCTTGCTCTATGACCGGGTAACATTCCCACAAGGTATCATCTAGATCAAAAGTAAGCACTTCAAACTGTTTGTATTGCATTTAATAGCCTTTAATAGCCTTTATATTTCGTTAATATAAATTGTGTTCCATTATGCGATATAATAGTCGAAAAGTGATGCTGGAGTCGTGCATAGACATGAAAAATAAAGATAATAATCAATATTTATATAACAATATAACGTGGTTAGAGCAGCGTGAGATAATAAATACATTGTCTGATAGTAAAATTGGCCTCGAAAAGGAAACCCTCAGGGTTGGTCAAGAAGGAAACATATCGCAACAACCTCACCCAGTTGCGTTGGGTTCGGCTTTAACACATTCCTATATTACAACGGATTATTCTGAATCACTAACTGAATTTATTACTCCGCCACTCAGTTCAATGCGTGATGCATTAAATTTTTTAAATAATACTCAGAAATATGTCTATGACAAATTAGACAATGAAATTCTGTGGGCAACCAGTATGCCGTGTGTTGTTGCCGGAGAGACAAGTATTCCTATTGCTGAATATGGCAGTTCTAATGTTGGTAAAATGAAGACAGTATACCGAAAAGGACTTGGTCATCGTTATGGTCGAGTAATGCAAGTTATTGCGGGGGTTCATTATAATTACTCTCTGGGTGAATCGTTTTGGTTGAAGTATAAAGAATACAAAAATAACTCTGATAATTTGACTGATTTTATTTCAGAGCAATATTTTGTAATATTAAGAAACTTATTACGCAACGGTTGGGTTATTCCTTATTTATTTGGTGCCTCACCTGCTGTTTGTAAATCTTTTCTGGGCGGACAATCGACCAACCTAGAACATTTTGATGTAACGACTTATTATCAGCCTTATGCAACATCATTAAGGATGGGAGACATTGGATATCAAAACAATAAAGAAAACGAATCAGGTGTCAAGGCTGATTATAATTCCTTGAGTCGTTATGTTACTAGTTTGAAGTCTGCAACTGAAACGCCTTATTCGGGCTACGTTAACATTGGTATTAAAAGTAATGGTGATTATCAACAGTTAAATACTCATATTTTACAAATTGAAAATGAGTATTATAGTACGGTACGACCAAAACAAATTTTAAATGCAAATGAGAAACCATCACTGGCACTTAAAAAACGTGGGGTTCAGTACATTGAGCTGCGATCATTGGATGTTAATGCGTTTGAGCCATCAGGTATAAATGAAGAACAAATGTATTTTATTGAAGCATTTATTTTACTTTGTTTATTTCAAGATAGTCCGAGTATTACCAAACAAGAACAAGTTGAAATAGATCGTAATGAAATTGAAACGGCGCATTACGGTCGACATCCTGACTTTAAATTAATGCAATGTGGAACTGAACGCTTACTTAAAGACTGGGGTGTGGAACTTTGTGATAATATGAAGTCAATATGCCAAGCCTTAGATAAAGCAAACAACACAACTCATTATTCAAAATCGTTGACAGTGCAACGAGAAAGCTTTATTGATTCAGATAAAACACCGTCTGCTCGAATGTTAAATGAAATGAAAAATAAGAAAGAAGGTTTTTATCATTTTGCATTAAGATTATCGCAACAACATAAACAATTTTTCGATGAATTTGAGCTGACTGACGATAATATTAATTTTTATAATGATATGGCAAAACAATCATTACAAAAACAAAAAGATATTGAAGAATCTGACTCTATTTCATTTGAAGAGTATTTAAAAAATTATTTTTCTCAAACTTAATTTTTTTCAGATTATTTATTTCCCTTAGACGTTTTATAATGCTCGATACTGTTGAGCAATTCGTACGCTTGTTGTTGAGGAAGTGTTTTTATAAAGGCTTTTAACAAATCTGTTTTAGTCTTTATTTTTGAAAATGACTGGCCATTATGTTTGGCTAGTTTTAGCAAATAATCTTCCATATCGCGAGGAATTCTAATTTGATCACTTTGTAAATCAATTATCATCTGTAACAACCTATGTTTGATTTTTACACTACTGATGACATGTTAGTCATGTACTACAGTCTTGTTGATAATATCGAACAGAATGATAAATTCTTGAATTTACATTTAAAATAAACTGACTGATTGAAAATATGTTTGATAACTATTTAATTTTAAAATATTCATAGTAATCAACTGCTTAGGGAGTATTGTAGAATCTTGGTAAAGTGTGGTTAATATTTGACCTGGTTACTTTGAGACGCATTTACTTGGGATAGTTTCGACGTAAATTAGTTTCGATTGATTTTGCTGTTTCTAGTTGTCCGATTAAACGATAGGCTTTCGCCTGTAGTTTAAGGGCTTTTGAAATAAAACTAGTACGAGGGTAATTGTTAATTAAGTAATCAACGTGTTTAATCACTTTCTCATATTGTGCTGCTTCAAATAATAAGTATGCATCGTTAAGCTCGTAATCTGCTAACACCTGACGTAACTGTTTAATTTTCTTTATGGTGTCTTTAAAATAATTACTCTTAGGATGTTTTTGTGCTAGCTCAGAAAAGTAAACAAATGTACGTCTTACTTTTGCTCGATTTATTTCTATAATTTTGGGAATTTGAGATAAGTTCTGATACAGCGGTTTATTTATATTATAACTTGAAACTGCTTTTAAATATAAAATGTAATCTATTTGAGGATGTAGTGGATGAGCAGCAATGAAATTATCCGATTTTTGTATTGTGATTTCAAATTTACTTTGTTCAAAATAACTGTGAATCTCTAATATTTTTCCATGTTTTGTGTATCGGCTATAGGGAAGCTTTGATTTCATATCATTGAGTAAATTATATGCCGTCTCATATTTTTTATTTTCGAATAAAAATTTTAGTTCCTGAAAATTATTTAACGAATCTTGATACGATACATTTGAATATTGATCGGGGTTTTTATTTTTTTGAATAGGAGCGGTACAAGAGACCACAAATATTGATATTATCAATAATGCTAAAAGTTTTGGTTTAGAGTGTTTTTGTATCATAAATAGATTCGTTAGTCTTATTTTGCTGTAGAGCTTATTTAGTTTCTGATTAACTTCCGACGGAGCGCTGTTTATTATTTTAATCGGATTCAAACTATCTAGCTAGGTGTTATTATCATTAATTTAACAAATTAGTCTTTTAATTGAAATAGGGTAATTTATGACAAAGTTAGTTGATATTGGGGTCAATTTTACAAGCTCAAATTTTGAGTCAGATTTGCCCTCGGTGATAGAGCAAGCAGTACATAACGGTGTAGAAACGATGATTGTAACGGGGACTGATATTAGTCATTCTATGCGTGCTATTGAGCTCTGTAATGAATACCCACACTATCTTAAATCCACGGTTGGTATACATCCTCATCATGCTGATGATTTTTCAATGGCTGATATTGCTAAAATTCAGGATATAAGCAGCAATAACAGTGTTGTTGCACTCGGTGAATGCGGTTTAGATTATAATCGTAATTTTTCGACTAAAAAGTCCCAGTTAGCCTGTTTTGAAGCCCAGTTAGATTTTGCAACTAGCAGCAATTTACCGGTATTTTTACATCAACGTGATGCTCATGAGGATTTTTTCAATATTCTTCAAAAATATCGGCAAAAACTCTCAAATGCGGTGGTTCATTGTTTCACTGGTAGTCAAGATGAGTTAAATGATTATTTGTCGATTGATACCTATATCGGTATAACCGGATGGATATGTGATGAACGTCGTGGACAACATTTACACGATTTACTGTGCACAATCCCAGAAGATCGTCTTCTAGTTGAAACCGATGCTCCGTATTTATTACCCAGATCATTGAAACCGAAGCCAAAATCTCGCCGCAATGAACCACAATATTTACCCCATATAGTGCAAGTGATGGCAAACATACTCAATAAAGATTATGATACGCTAGCTGAACAGACAACACTGTCTGCACAGTCGTTTTTTAATTTAGATAATTTTGACAGTAATAGTAACAAGTAGGATTAAGAGTTTATGGCTATTGATACAAATTCCACTAGTGCCAAGATGATGGTAGTCGTCATAAACGGTGAATTAAAGCTTGAGTACAACCGTGAAGTATCAATAACGGAGTTACAACAAAAATACCTTGCTAAAATGGATCGTGACATGGATTCTGGTATTACAGTGCAAGGTGAAAAAATAGATATACCTAATAATATCCAGCGTGCAAAATTTGTAGCCGATCATTTGGTGCATGCTTATATGAAAGATAATGATCAAAAAATTGCAGCTTTATGTGCTTATCTGGCACAAATTTTACCAAGTTTGACTCAAGTGCGTGTTGATACCGTTGATGATAAATTTAATATTGATTTAAAATTTGATGAAGTGCTTGAAAATCAGGTTAAGGTTAGTTTTCCACCATTACAGTAAAACAACAAAAAGAAAATAATAAAAATGAATTTATTAATAATTTTAAAAGAAATGCGTTTTTTACGATTATTATTATTGTTTACAACACTCTTTTTTAATATCTGGGTTCCTGTTGCAGGTACACATGAAAGTTATGAAGGAGTCGATGCTTTTTTTAATACGGTCGTACCATCCTTAGCACCGTTAATTTTTATGGTACTTTTGTTAGATGCATTGATGTCAAGAGTCATGATTGATGGAAAAGACGAGCTAGGTAAAATAATTGCTCGACGGAATAGTTATATTAGTTTGATTTTGGCTTTTTCTCTTGTTCTTTTTTGGGCTAAATTTTATTTGGAATTACTTGGGATTTAAATATCGTCAAGATTGTCTTCAACAAAATCGGTAATAAATTGCTTAGATTTTGCGCCTGTAAATCGATTTAGTTCAAGCTCATTGGATATTAATAAAACACTCGGAAAGCCTCGAGTTTGATATCGCCCAGCCAGCTTCATATTTTCACCGTCATCAACTTCTATTTTACCCAAAGCCAATTTGCCCTGATAAAAATCAACGACGTTTTCTAAAATAGGGGATATTACTTTACAAGGTGGACACCAGTCAGCCCAAAAATCAATTAATATTGGTTTTTGTTTAGAGTATTCAATTACTTGTGTTTCAAAATTGTTTACATCAATGGTAAAAATGAGATTTTTTGCTTCGAACGTCATGAGTCTTGATTATGGTATATAAAAACAAGATTATATCTGATATTAAGGCTTCATTGAGTTATAAATTGTGATATTTTTTGAGTATGGATAAAGTAATAGACTACGATGTCGTTATAATCGGTGCAGGTCAATGTGGATTGTCATTGGCTTATTATTTACAGCAATATAATATTTCGTATATTATTATTGAAAAACAAGGTCCATTTTCATCTTGGTATACTCGATGGGATGGGTTTTACATGAATACGGCAAATTGGATGAACTTACTGCCTTTTGAGCAATTAGATGATAATTGTAATACCGATAATAGTCTATTTAGTAAAAAACAAATTTTGCACTACTTTGAGAATTGGTTAAAAAAAATTTCAACTAATATCAAAATAGCATCTGTAGATAAAATACAAGAAAATGGATCGAACTGGATTATTAAAACTGATGATATTAATTATCGAGCGATTCACATTATTATTGCAACTGGTTTAAATAGTAACTATATTCCTGTTTTAGCGCATAAAATTCCCGACAATATTGAACAGTTCCATTCTTCAAAATATATTAATCCTGCCCAAATCCAAACTAAACGAGTATTGATTGTCGGTTCTGGTAGTTCAGGGGTACAAATTTGTGACGAGCTAGCGCGCATGGGAAAATTTTCAGTTACCTTGTCTTGTAGTAAAAATAAATATTTTCCCTGGACTCTCTTTGGAATTTCGATTTATCGCTATATCAAACTGTTTCATTTATTTGATATTCGCAGTCGCTCACTATTAGGTAGGATTATTTTGTTTATCTCAAAGAATAAGGGCGATCCTGCAACGCGACCAACACCTGCTGAGTTACATCGTTGTTATAATGTAAATTTAATGACAAAATTAATAAGCATTGAAAATACTACTGCAAAATTTGATAATGACGAGATTCTAAGTTTAAATAGTATAACAATAATTTGGTGCACTGGATTTAAAGTTAATTATAAATCGTTATTAGATAAAAAACTACACGATAGTATATTGGATTCTAATGGAATTCCAATATTGAGTTCAAATTTTAAATCGATTAATTACAACTTATATTTTATCGGACTACGGTTTCAGCGTTTAGTTTCATCACATGCAATTTACGGAGCAGTACGTGATGCGAAATACTTGGCAAAAGAAATTTTTAACAGTTTTACTAAAAAATAACATTATCTTACCAATCGTCAGGAACAATAAATAACCTAACAACCTCGACGTCATTAATTAAACCGGCCAGACATATTGGGTTTGATTCAATTTCTATTGTATTATGAGCTATTAATGAGTAATTATTTAAGTGACTCGATGTTGATAACCAATTTAATTTATTTAAGTGACACCATTGGTAGTCCGAAAAAATTTCTTTTTGTAAAAAATCAGAAAGGAAATACCATGACGCGTTTTCGTGTTTTATACTAATTTTGTCGTTAATTCTAAGTATTTCAAAGTTAATTCTTTTATTCTGAATAAATGGGTGAAATAACCGTCCTTTTAATATTATTTTCTTAGTATCAATTTTGATGTCGAGTGAACGTAGTTGCTCTTGAGCAAGTGGCTTAGAAGAAAGTTCGATTTGAGTGTTTATTAGTTTTTTGGTTTTTATATCCCATCGATCCGTTTTATTAGGACCGAACCAATAGTATGTATTATCATTGATTTGTTTTTTTAAGTAAAACTTAACGGCGACTTCCCAGTGTTCAGTTTTTTGTGTTGTATTATTTAATACAATAAAATCATATTCACCAATGGTTTGCTTGTTTTTAAATACCTGTAAATTTTTGTGTAACAATTGATACTGCTGATTAGTCTCAAACCAATAACACCAAAGTACTTCAAAATAAATTCCTAACCGTGTTGAGCGAATATTTTTTAGCAAGTAGTTAATTAATGGTGTTGGATCGTGTTCAAGTGAATTGATATGGTCTTGATATAGATCGGTTAGCTGCCTATACCAGTTTTCACTAGGTGCATAGGGAGTTGCTGACACATCCAACAATGCGGGGCTTGAGATAACCCAAGCCAAATTTTTAACATGAACTTGAGGTGTGATGTTATTGATATGAGTGTTTGAAATGTACTATCTTCCTTCACACTTAACGATACAAAAACGACCTCATTTAGATATATAAATTACTATGAGGTACCTGGATTGGCCTTAATTGAAATAGTTCTAATTACTTTTAAAATTAGTATAATGTTAGGTGTCGAATGTAGCACTAGATCAAAAATATCAATAGGTTTACTCAGTGTTAAATCTAACAGCATTTTTATTTTTTCAAGTAAGTGAGGTTCTCCGGTTAGTGGGGCTAGTGACATAAATATTGCTGCTATAATGACTAATGGGTATGGGATTTTATCAAGTATTTTCATTTCATAGTTCCGTGTATTTAAATTATTCTTTATTCAACGATTATAATTCGAGTTGCATCGAGTCTTAATGTAACATTGTTAATATAGTCTCGCATTTTATTTTTTGTTTCGTGTAAATGTTCAACTTCATCTTCTCGAATATTTGGGTTTAATTTTTTTAGCGTGGTGAGTCTATCCACTTCAAAGTCCATCTTAGTATTTACATTTTTATGACTGGTGTTCAATATACTTATTAATTGTGCGTTTGCAAGTGCAGTCGATTTTTCTAGCAATACATTAATGAGTGTTGACATACTAATCACTAACTGGTTTGCTGCGGCTTTAGAAACAGGCTCATGGCTTAAATAAATATCTTGATTAGTGAATAATGCCGAAATGTCTTTAGCATTATTATCGATGACAATGTGAATTTGTTTTTTTGGAAAGTATTGTCCCATTTTATAATACTTGGGTGCAGCATAATCGATTACAAATAAGCACTCGACTAACATACTTCCTGATTTTATTGCTTTATGTTTTATTAATGATACTGCGGTATTACCTAATTCATTTCCGGTTATCATTTCGATCACAGCGGTAACCATAGGATGTTCCCATGTTACGTAATCTACGTCTTCATGTTTGAGTGCCGTATTACGATCGAAAGTGATGGTTTTACCATCGGCTGGTAGTAGCGGAAAGTGTGCAGTATGCATATGATCACTAGGACGAATAATATATTGCTCGAGTGAATGATCTTCCAAATCGACACCGTAACAACCAAATACATGCTCCATATACTCTTTAAGATCATCGGGATTAGAGTTTTTATTAATGGAATTGATAATATTGGTGGATATATGTTTTCGATGCGAATTTAATTCAAGCAGTTTATCGCGACCGGATTGTAATGATTTATTTAATTCCTGTAACTTTACATTGGTTTTGTTAATGATATTATTTAAATTGTCCTGATCTTGGTTATTGTTGGCCAAAATTGAGGATAACTCATTGTAATACTCATTATAGATAGTTTGTCCTGCTGGACATGTTTTTACAAAGGCATTTAAGCCTTCGTTATACCATCTGAATAAATATTCTTGGGTAGAGCCTTTTAAGTATAAGGCATGAATCTGAACATCATATTGTTGTCCAATTCTATCGAGTCGACCAATTCGTTGTTCTAATAAATCGGGAATTAGCGGCAAATCAAATAATATCAAATGGTGTGAAAATTGAAAATTTCTGCCCTCACTTCCAATTTCTGAGCATACTAATGCTTGACTACCCGATTCTGGTTCAGCAAAAAATGCCGCTGATTTGTCGCGCTTTATAATACTCATGTCTTCATGAAACATTGCTAGGTTTATGCCATAGCGTGTTTTTAATGCAAGTTTAATGTCTTCTGCAGTGTCACGGTGAGCACATATAATAAGAACTTTTTTTGGTTTTAATTCGCGTAAGGTTTCATAAAGATATTCTATTCTAGGATCAAACTGCCACCAAGCTGATTGCGCGGAATATTCTGATAGGGAATAGGGAATATCAGGATATTGGTTATCCAAAATATCCATTTCAATGTTGTCACTACTATTGTGGTGCGCACTGGATAAGGCTTCTTTATATTGAGAGGGATATTCTAATGCTATTGCATGCAATATTCTGTCAGGAAATCCTTTCACACCATAGCGACTGTTCCTAAATAGACATCGGCCAGTACCATGTTGGTCAATTAATTTGTCGATTAGTGGATCGATAAATTCATTGGTTAACTGGCCCGCTTTTTCATACTCTTGGTATTTCTTTAATGTCAGTGTCAGACTTGAATCAGAAAATAGCTGCTGCAAGTTTTGGCAATCTGCATCGGTTAGTTCAGTGGCATCGAGAATTTTATTGATGACCTCTACAATCTCAAAATAACGAGATTCTTCATTAATGAATTTATTTAAATCATGATATCGAATTGGGTCTAATAGTCTTAATCGAGCAAAGTGACCACTTTGTCCTAATTGTTCCGGTGTGGCTGTCAGTAATAATACGCTAGAGGCTATTTTTGCTAATATATCAACCAATAAGTATTCTGGGCTAGGTTGTTGCTCTGACCAGTAGAGATGATGTGCTTCGTCGACTATTAGCATATCCCATTGGCAGGTAATAATTTGTTGAGCACGTATTGGATTTGCTGAAAATTGCTCCAAGGAACAAAGCACTAATTGCTCGGTTTCAAATGGATTAATTTCGGGATTATTTTCCTCTATGCCTATACATCGCTCTTCATCAATCAAGCTAAACCGTAAATTGACACGTCGTAATAATTCAACAAGCCACTGGTGAATTAAGGCTTCTGGGACAATGATGAGTATTTTTTGTACAGCTTCTGTTAAGTACTGCTGATGTAGTATCAGGCAAGCTTCTATGGTTTTTCCGAGGCCAACCTCATCAGCGAGTAAAACACGAGGAGAGAATCGATCGGATACTTCACTGGCAATATAGAGCTGGTGTGGTATTAGGTCAATTCTGGCGCCACTGAGCCCATAGGTTGGGGATTGTTCAATAGTGTCTTTAAACACCAGAGTTCTATAACGTAATGCAAACCATTTTTCAGCATCGATTTGACCTGTAAAAAGGCGATCAGTGGCATTATTGAGTTTGGTGTGATGATTAATTTGAGTTTCGTCAATCCACGCGGTATTACCACTAGTATCTTCAGTTAAGTAGTGATAATTATCGTTAACGACTTTTAGGTCACGAATAATTAAATCACGTTGTTCAAGATCTTGTATCTCGTCATCTTTTTTAAATATGATTCTTGCTAGTGGCGCATTGAGCAGTGCATAGGTACGTGTTTCATCACAGGATGAGAAGTTAACAGTGACAGTGCGCTGCTCTACTTGAATAATGGTACCGAGTCCTAGATCCGATTCAGTTTCACTTATCCAACGTTGTCCTATAACAAAATGACTCAAGTGTTATTCCTATATTACGTGTACATCAAAAAGTGAGCATTGTACCGTTTTTCTGCCTTAAACAGAATGGTAAATAGTACAAATTATTTGCTTGATATTGTTCAGATTGTCAAAATTAATCTACTATATCTCTAATATGTCACTAATATACGATGCTAATTATTCATAACTAAATGGTGTGATATTTGTGGGACCAATTGAGCTATTTCATGAAAAACTGAAATTACAAAATTTTAAGCACGACAGCGCACAAGAACTTGCGGTACAGCAAATCCAAAAGCTGTATGACGATTTATTATTACGGCCGCAAATTAGACCCAATTGGTGGCGAAAAATACTAAAGCAAGACATAACTCCTGTATGTGGCTTGTATTTTTGGGGTGGAGTTGGTCGTGGTAAAACATTTTTAATGGACTGCTTTTTTGAAGTATTACCCATTGAAAATAAACGACGTATCCATTTTCATCGTTTTATGCTTGAGATTCATGAACAGTTGCGTGATTTACCGAAAACGCCAAATCCATTACCGATTGTTGCAAAAAAAATAGCAGATGATGTTCGAGTATTGTGTTTGGACGAGTTCCATGTACATGACATTACTGATGCGATGTTGTTAACGGGGTTGTTTAAATCATTATTTGATAATGGAGTGACATTATTTGCAACTTCAAATGTAAAAGTAAATGATCTCTACAAAAATGGGTTACAGCGAGAATTGTTTTTACCAACGATCGACTATCTTAATAAAAACACCAAAGAATTTGAATTGTTAGCGAGCGAAGATTTTCGTTTATTGCAATTAGAAAAAAGTGGCACTTATCATATTGAAGGTGATCTACAAAAAATTATGGTTGAACATTTTCGAACACTCGCACCGGCCAGTAGTAGTCTCGCTGTAGAAATTGTAATAAATCATAGAAAAATTACTACCGTTGCATTGTCTGATGATGTTGTCTGGTTTGATTTTAAGTCAATTTGCATGCAAGCTCATGCGGCTCCAGATTATTTAGAGATAGCACAAACTTTTCATACGGTGTTAATTAGTGATGTTCCGGTTTTAACTGAATCGGAAGATGATGCGGCTAAACGATTTATACATTTAATCGATGCGTTATACGATCATAAAGTTAAGTTAATTGTCACAACAAGCGTATTACCTTTTGAGTTATATACCGGAAAAAGACTTAAATTTGCTTTTGAACGCACTGTCAGTCGGTTAACTGAAATGGCGAGTAATAAGTATCTTGCACTGCCGCATATTATTTATAATTAAAATGAATTTAAAAGCCGAGGATTATGATTATATCTTAGCAATTGATCAAGGTGGGCATGCCAGCCGAGCTACTGTCTATACCGAAGATGGTAAAATAATAACAAGTGCTAGCTGTAATATTTCAACACAACATATTGATGTCGATGGCCGAGAGTTTATTCAACATGATGTTGATGAAATAGTTGAATCAATACATTCTGTGGTGTCAAGCTGCATGACAGCATTGGGTGAGACTAAAAAATATAAAATTAAAGCGGGAATTGCGACACAGCGTTCTACCATTGTGTGTTGGAACTATATTACTGGCCAAGTATTATCGAAAGCGATTAGCTGGCAAGATACTCGAGCGTCACATTTTTTAACGCGATTAAAAGAGGATAAGGCCTTAATAAAATCTAAAACAGGTTTGTTTTTATCTGCTAATTATGGGGCGAGTAAAATTAGGTGGTGTCTTGATAATCTACCTGCGGTACAACAAGCACTAGAATGTAATGAGTTATGCATCGCACCACTATCGAGTTATTTGATATATTCTTGTACTGAAGGATCCAAACGTATTGTTGATTCTGCAAACGCGACGAGAACATTGTTATTCAATTACAATACATTAAATTGGGATGACGATTTACTCCGTTTATTTTCTATTCCAAAATCCATACTTCCTGAGTGTGTCACTTCAAAATACGACTATGGTCAGTTAGCTAATTGGGAAGGGCAATGCGATGTTCAACTTTGTACGGGTGATCAATCTGCTGCGGTATTAGCTCAAGGCGTACCTGCAGAAAATGAGTTTACGGTTAACATTGGTAGTGGTGCATTTATCTTAAATATCAACAAGAAAACTAATGTTGCTCCTCGGATTTTATCTGCTTGCATCTATACTGACAGTGATACTAGAATAAATGGTTGGGAAGGTACTGTAAATGGTGCTGGAACTGCGCTAGATTGGTTTCAAACTCAAAACCCAACAATCAATATTTATGAGCAACTGGCGAATTGGTTAGAAGACTATGAGGGTACTATACCTTTATTTATAAATGGTATATCGGGTGTTGGCTCTCCTTATTGGTTACCATACATTGAGTCGCGTTTTATTGGTGAGGCCGAGTTACCCGCTAATGCAATTGCAGTGGTTGAGAGTATTGCGTTTTTGATTACAGTAAATATTAATTTGATGACATCAATGCCATCAAATGTAATAAAAATTACAGGTGGATTGTCTATTTTGAATGGGCTTTGCCAAAAAATAAGTAATTTAACTGAAATGACCGTTGTTCGAAGAAATGACAAGGAAGCAACATTATTAGGGATTGTTTTTTTATTAACAAATTCAAATCGAACGAGTTGTTTAGATAGTAGTGTCAATAAAAATTTAGAGTTTTCTAATAACAATACCGAACAATTTATTCCTGAGTTTGATTCGTTATTAAATAGTCGGTTTTCGCGCTGGAAAGAAGAGATGAAAAATGAAAAATAACATTCCTAAATTAGTTGCTCACCGTGGTTTTGCAAAAGCCTATCCTGAAAATACGTTATTATCCATTAAATCAGCATTTGAACTCGGAGCCTGGTTTGTTGAAATTGATATTCAATGTTTGAAAGATGGTACCGTTGTTATTTATCATGATGATAATATGCAACGGGTATCGAATGTTGATAAAAATATCATGACTTTAACCAAAGAAGAATTATTACAATATTATGCTTCTGAGAAATCACGATTTGGTGATAAATTTATAAATAATAAAATAACTTTGTTGACTGAACTAGTTCCTGTTTTAGAAAAATATAAAAATGGTAAGTTACTAGTAGAATTAAAGGACGAATCCTTATCACAGTTTGGAATATCGACGGTTGTGGATAATGTCTATAAAGACTTAGAATCTGTATGGCAGCAAATTATTATAATTTCTTATAATATAGACTCGTTACGCTACTCAAGAGAAAAATATCATTGTGATGTTGCTTGGGTGCTTACAACATGGGACGATGCGAGTCATGATATCGCAAATGCGTTTAAACCTGATATGATTATTACGAATTACAAGAAAATCAATTTTGATACCGATGGCCTTTGGCCAGGACCTTGGCAGTGGGTAACTTATGAAGTTACCGATGCCGATCATGCTATAGAATTAAGTGACAAAGGTGTTGATTTAATTGAAAGCATGGATGTAGGTGGTCTTTTACAGGATACCCGACTTAAATTGAGCGCATGTGAGCATTAAGCAATATGACATCACGGTTATCGGTGGAGGAATTCATGGTGCGGGAGTAGCTCAAGCGGCGGCTGCAAAAGGATTTTCAGTATTGCTCCTAGAAAAAAACAAAATAGCGGGTGGAACATCAAGCCGTTCAAGTAAATTAATTCATGGTGGTTTACGTTATCTAGAACACTTTGAATTTAGGTTGGTCTTTGAATGCTTGCGTGAGCGACAAATCCTTTTATCAATAGCGCCTGAACTGGTTAAATTAATCCCAGTATTTATTCCGGTTTACAAAAAATCTTTTCGTTCCCGTTTTATAATTCGAACTGGTTTAATATTGTATTCAATGCTTGGTCGCTTTAAAAAAAATACCTTTTTTAAAAAAGTACCTAAATCAAAATGGCATGAGCTAGACGGTCTAGAAACTAAAGATTTACTCGCAGTCTATCAGTTTTATGATGCTCAAACTGATGACGTTAAATTAACTCAAGCTGTAATAAATTCTTCAATTGAGCTTGGTGCTAATGTTGTCGTACCGTGTGAATTATTACGAGTTGAAAACAATAATAACGGTTATGATATAACCTACATGGCGGAAGAAGCTGTTGTTGATTGCACTTCAAGCGTTATTATTAATGCTGCTGGGCCATGGATAAATGAAGTTTTAGAATTGATTTCGCCTGATGAAGAAAAAATTAATATTGATTTAGTCCAAGGGACGCATATTATTTTAAATAAACAGATGCAAAAAGGCGTTTATTATGTTGACTCACCAGCCGATGGGCGTGCTATTTTCGTCATCCCTTGGAAAGGCCAAACCCTAATAGGAACGACAGAAACACTATTTACGGGTGATATTAATAATGTTATACCGTTAGATAAAGAAGTTGATTATTTGTTATGTAATTATAACTACTATTTTTCAAGAACAAAGCCCCAGGTACGTAGCGATGTTGTGTCAAAGTTCGCGGGCTTACGGGTTTTAATGAACAGTGAAGACATTGCATTTAAACGCAGCAGAGATACTTATCTTTTAGCAAATGATAATCGAAGGCCTAGCTTAATTACAATTAGTGGGGGGAAATTAACATCCTATCGACACACTGCTGAACGGGTAATGAAAATGCTCAACGGAATATTACCTGAAAAAACTCAAGCTGGAATGACCGATAATATTAAATTACACTATCGAGATTAATGCGAGCATGGTAAAAATTCAATTTATATTATATTTAGTATATTATTATATAAGTGAGAACTAATTCTCGTTATTAAACAATCAAATACGAAATACTATTAAGGGCTAGCTTTAAATTAAGTTACGCTATATTCTATAGTTAACTTCATATTTATTTTTAGCAAAATTGCCTTAATAAATTTATAAGCTACTTTAATGTAGCTAAATAATAGTGCCTAGGAGGGTATATGTTTGATATGGATCAAATTAAAAAGAATGTTGTAAAATGGAGTAAACCTGAAGACGAAGAAAATCATGCTGGTGACAAAGCTTCTGACGTAAAATCATCAATCACGCCAACGGCGGCGACATCGACACCAGCACGTATAAAATCCACATCAAGCGTACCCGCAACCATTGGATCTTCAATTTATTTTAAAGGTGAATTGTCCGGTGAAGAAGACTTTATTATTCAGGGCAAGGTTGACGGTGAAATCAAATTACATAAGAATAATTTGACCATTGGTATTGACGGAGTAATTAATGCGAATATTACTGCAAATATTATTATTGTTGAAGGTCAGCTAAACGGTGATTTATTTGGCAGTGAAAATGTTGTTATTCGAAAAACAGGTAATGTTTTAGGTAATATTGTTTCACCTCGAGTTACTCTTGAAGACGGTGCAAAATTTAAAGGTAGTATTGAAATGGATCCAAAAGACTCTAACGTTAATACTAAGAGTGATTTAAATAAAGCCAATCATTAATTTTTATGGAATATCTTGAACTAACAAGGATCAATGGCTGTGAAGAGTCATTGTTACTGGATAACTGTCGTCCTTTTAAAATCATTACTGAAAAACTATCTGTTGATACTAAGAAAACAATATTAGATTTAGGCACGGCTAATAATAATAACCTTAGTTATTTTTCTGATTATTATTGTAAAATTTTTATTGAAGATTTATTTTCATCGATATTAAAAGATGAGGAGAACAATACTAATAAAACAGATGATGACAATAAAATACCTGATTATAGTAAACTATTTTATTGTGGCAGTGACACTAATGAAAAGGTCGACATTATCCTTTGTTGGGAGTTATTAAATTATATCCCGCGTGAGACAATCCGTTTTTTTATAGAAGCACTATTGAAATTATCTCAAAAAGAAACTTTAGTTCATGCCTTTATAGCGACTCAGAGCACAATGGCAGCGTTGCCACTAGAGTACGCAATTAAAAATGAGTTAACCATGGAGCGCATCACAACAAGTTCGAACCGGGTAAAAGCACCAAGATACAATCAATTACAATTGTTTAAATTTATGCCTGAATTTAAAGTGATAAAATCAATTTTACACCGAAATGGAATGCAAGAATATTTATTTCGTATTATCTAGCGTAGCAAATAAATCCTTATTTGCTAATTCCAGTTTAAATACTATTAGCCATAAAAATAGTGCCACTTCGTTTTAGTTACCGATTCGAGTTGAGCCAAAAAATTATCGGTCGGTAATGCCAATTCGGCTTGTATACCATGGAATAGTATTGCCGTAGAATAAAAGCCCGCCGTTTTTTTCCAATCTATATCGGTAATCTCGAGCTCTTGCTGGCACTCAGGACAGATTGTATCTCGTTTTGAGTTTTTTTCCCAATTGGATATTAAATTCCGCCACTCTGATATTTTAGTTTTACATTTAGGGCAAATCGCCTTTACGCCAAAGTCTGTGTTTTTGAAGCGGATGGTGTTCGCACTTGAATCGATTTGGATGTAGTTTAAATCTGCTATAGTATTACTTAAGTCATTTAAAGTTAATTCTTTTTGAGCATCAAAATTTAAATAGGGTGAGCAGCCTAAAAAACTAATATGTTGCAGGTACTGATCGCCTGCAAAAAAATATTCGTGATTGTCCTTTATAATAGCAGCTTCAATAATCGCTAAGTCATGCAAGGTCTTTATTATAGCGTCTTTATATTGTGATAAGTCTATTTGATTAACCGGTTTTATAACTAAACAGTTCAATTTTCTCACTCTTTATGAATAATTCTATTGAATCTATATTATCACAACTGGATACTGAGCCGCATTTATTGGAGATTGTTTCTACAGAAAACGGTGTATTATTAATTGAAGAGACCGATCAATATCGTTGGATTAGAGATAAAGGTAATGCTTATTATAGTATTATGGATAAGCTGCAACCACAACGTCTGGTATTGCCTTATATGCAGTCTATGATGGCAGTATTATTATTTTTAGAGCATCCTAAAAGAACGCTATTACTCGGTGCTGGTGGTGGCGCTATATTACGGTTTTTAACTGAATATATTCCAGACAATTATACTAAAGCCATTGACTATGATGAGTTTATAATTAATATTACGCGAAAATATTTTATATCTGATTTTTCAGCCGATTTTACGATCACGAAAAGTGATGCACTGAAATATTTATCTGAACAATCATCGGACAATTTTGACTTGGTTTTTGTTGATCTATTTTCTAATGGTGCGATACCAGATTTTTTTTATTCAATTGAGTTTTATGAACAGTGTAAAAAATGTTCTGGTGGCGGGGTAGTTGTTTTTAATTTAATTATTGAGGATGAGTCTACTTTTAACTTGATAATGAAGCTATTGTTATCGGTGTTTAATAATCGATGTTTATGTTTAACCGTAAAAGATTATAAAAATATTATTGTTTTAGCATTTAATGATGATTCTACAGTAGACTCAAACTTGGTTGATTTGCGGCTAAAATGCGCGCAGCTTCGAGATTTATATACATTTGATTTTTCTGAATTACTCGATGAGATAGAACAAACTAATGTTAGTAATAACAACGCATTAGTTTTTTAAACTTTTTTTGGAGCAATATATTGAGTGATAAGTACTGTTGAAATTAAACCGATTGCGACGGCAAACCATAATGATGTCAATCTAATGATAATAGGTGCGATAACAACAATATCTTTGGGTGCTCCAAAATAATACAAGAAAATCCCCATCACTATTTCAGTACTGCCGATGCCACCGGGTATGAATGATAACGCACCGGCAATTAAGGCAATTGAATAAATACTTATCGCTATGTGTATCGGGATATTAAATCCGAGTTGACTCAATAATAGGTAAAAAGCAGTTCCTTGTACGGTCCATGCAATTATGCCTAATATAGCCCCAATGGATAATGGTTTAATTTGTAGTAGTGATTTGGAATGAGATACTAATGATATTAGAGAGTTTAAAATGCTTTTAATTTTGGGTGACTGAATTTTTTTTAAACAATACTGTGTAAATTCAGATAAATAATTTGATTTGATTAATAGTATAATAAGCAATATAAAAATGCTCAACAATATTATAAAAATTTGATAATCAGCGTGCTGAAATAGTAATAAACTCGAAAGACTGGTTACAACCATTAAATCGAGTAATCGCTCGGTAAAGAATGCGGCAATACTTTTCGAATAGCTTACGCCGTGATTAAATAAATAAAGTGAGCGAATTGTTTCTCCAACTTTTGCCGGCGTAATGGTCAGGGCGAAGGCGGATAAGTAATATAAAATATGTTGTCGATGCGGTATTAAGTATTCTAGTGTTGTTATGTAATAGTTCCAGCGAAGATAGCGTAATGCATAGCTTGTTAACGAACAGGATATTAATCCTAGCCAACCCGATAGTGTTATTTTATTGACGAGTTTGACACTGTCCTCCCATCCTAAGTAAATGACCGAGCCCAAATACAATGATATAGCAATTATTATGGTTAAAATAATCGATTTTATGTGCTTTTGTATTAACATGATGTAATTTTGTATTCGGGATAAAATCGAGTAGTATATAGCACTTATGCTGTTGAGATGACTAATGGCTTAATATAATCGAGCTGGTATTTCACCAAGCTTATTTTAAAACCAATTTAAATTAATAAGGTATTTTTATGGCATCAACAATTGATGATTTAACAATTGATTACACCGAAGATGATAAGTTAATAATACGAGAATTAGATAAAGAGGTTCTAACCAAGGGAGCATGGTCAACAGTTATTTATCGCTTTGAAGAGTGGAATCGTACTAAAGAAGAGTACGGACCCAATAAGTATTCAATTCGTCGCTATCAAAAGCGTAATGACGAATACCGTCAAAAATCAAAGTTTAATATTACCAACCGCGGACAAGCTGAAAAATTAATCACAATATTACAGCGTTGGCTGGATGAAAACCCGGAAGAAAAAAAGGAAAAGTAAATCGATTTATTTCCTTGCTAGGTACTTTTCTAATTAGTGTAAATTTTAAACATTTTTCGTTGTCTTATTGCTATTGATCACAGTCTTCTCTATAACTAGAGTAAATTACTTAACTTTATAGACTGTAGTTATGTCTTTTGGCCTAGTTAATGCATCCAACTTATTAACTAGATAAGAGTATATTACTATGAATACGGCAACAAAACTGATGCGTAGTTATATTAGACATCCATCGGATATTCCGCTTGAATACAAGCTAGAATCCGTTGCAGATACTGCCACATTAAATTTAAACAATGTTAGCTATGGCGGGGTTTCGTTCAATTCAGATGAGCCTATTAAAGTTGGGGCTGTTATAGAGCTCAAAATATTGTTTGTTCAACCCGAATTTGTGAGCCAATGTCAGGTCACTTGGTGTCAATTAGAAGGCGAATATTATGTGATTGGCGCCATGTTTTTAGAGCAAAATGATGTCTACATGGCAAGAATGGTTGAACAAATTTGTCACATTGAACATTACAAAAATGAAATTCAACGACGCGAAGGTCGGATAATGAGTGGTGAACAAGCCGCAAATGAATGGATCGAGAAGTTCGCACAAAATTTTCCGACATTGAATTAAGTTGGCAATCTGAACTAAGTTATTAATTTATTAGAATATTATTTCCAATTGAAGGCCAATAACAGGTAATATTCACTAATAAATGAATTGAAATATTAACTAATAGTTTATTATTTGTATGGAAAGACGAAAAGTACTAGGTTATTTATCCGCTGTCGGCATTGTAGGTTTCATTGGTAATCGATTTTTGAATCTCGGTGATGATAAAGTAAGCGCGCCAAAAGGCATGTCTGAAACCATGCCAGCCTCACCAAAGAAAGTTACTCCAATAGTGGTGACTACAGCACCAGCAGTGCCAGTAGCACCCGTTCCAAGTAAAAAATCTACATTTGAAATACAGAACAGCATTGATGAGACTTCTGACAATGCGGTGGTTGATTATTTGTACAAAATCCAACATTTCGAAAAAGATTTTAAATCCGATATTTTTCTCGATTCTGATCAATTTTTTGATTTGAAACGTTTATCTCGACGGTTAAATAGAGCACAGACCATTATCGGGTTTATGAACTTCAGTATTCTTGATTTCCCCTTGTTAATTAAATATTCTCAGAACTATCCTGCAATTGGAAAGTTTACGGATTCAGAGATATCATTAATTGAAGTCCTAGTGACACGATCGGCATCGGATTATGGTTTTTTTGGCGATAAATTAATAACGAATATTAATGATAAAATACCGACGCGAGATTTAAGTAAGATATCGAATTCAGGGCAATACCTTTACAAAAATGAAGCTTTTAATTTGTATAAAAGAATTCAAAATGATGTTGGCGATCATGTTATTTTAACCTCGGGGGTGCGGGGGCTCATGAAACAGATGCAATTATTTACGGCTAAGGCAGTTAAAACGGGTGGCAATTTGTCACGAGCATCACGCTCACTGGCACCACCAGGACACTCTTACCACGGTGTTGGGGATTTTGATATTGGCGATGTTAGTTTAGGTAAATTAAATTTTACCGAAAAATTTTCTGATACGGATATCTATAAAAAACTGGTCGATTTGGGATACATAAAAATTCGATATCGATCAAATAACCCGTTTGGCGTTCGTTATGAGCCATGGCACATTAAAGTGAGTTAAAAAGTGATTAAACTACTAAAATCAATTGTCATGTTGTTTCTAGCGTTTTCTATTTTGCCTATCACAGGGCATGCTGGTAATTCTACACAAAAGTTACAGTTTAGTTTGCATAAATTAAACTCATCAGAGGCTGGTCCTCGAATATTGGTACTTGGTGGTATTCAGGGTGATGAACCCGGTGGCTTTAATGCGGCATCGTTATTGGTGACCGATTACAAAATTACTAAAGGATCAGTTTGGATTGTTCCTAATTTAAATTTTGAAAGTATTATAAAGCGTTCAAGAGGGATTCACGGTGATATGAATCGTAAATTCTCACATATCAAACGTTCCGATCCTGAATATCAGGCAATACAAAAAATTAAATCTTTAATCGTTGATAATAATATTGATATTATTTTAAATCTTCATGATGGCAGTGGTTTTTACCGTACTCAATATTTAGATAAGTTGCACAATCCGAATCGTTGGGGCCAAAGTATCATTATCGATCAAGATAATATTAAAGCCGACAACTTTGGCGATTTACAAAATATTGCAGATGCTGTTATGTCATCGGTTAATAAACGTATTTCAAATAAAAATCATCATTATGCAGTTAAGAATACTTGGACCAAAAATGGTGATGTTGAAATGGAGAAAACACTCACATACTTTGCCATCAAAAATGCTAAACCTGCTTTTGGAATTGAGGCTAGTAAAACCTTTTTAACTCACCAACGGGTATTATTTCATTTGTTGGTTGTTGAAAGTTTTATGGAAAAAATTGGAGTAGAATTTCAAAAAGAGTTTAAATTAACTGAGAATAAAATTTATGAGCTTTTAAATAACAATATAAAGTTAAGCTTGTACGATAGTCAGCTGCAATTCGATGTTGCTAGAGCTCGGAAAAAAATTGGATATGTACCAATGA
>VAOX01003975.1_pt1 | contig 27304 bp, 26 predicted proteins | sample 3393891 | NCBI WGS metagenome assembly VAOX01 (sample SAMN08290429, study PRJNA428436) | hydrothermal vent metagenome | isolation source: Deep-sea hydrothermal vent chimney | place: Indian Ocean: Southwest Indian Ridge | depth 2822 m m
CCTGAAGAAGGTGACCGGCGCGCGCCGCTGGCGATCTGGTACGAAGAGAATGCCAAAGACGTTACCGACTTCGAAAAACAAATGCGCCTCAAGGTGCATTATGTGATCGAACCGCCCTACCTGTGGAGCAGTATCGCCGAGATGGCGCGAACGCATCATGATGATTTGCTAACGACCCTGTGGAACGGCTTTAAGTACATCGAAGAGAAATCATTCGCCAGCACGTTTCAGGGTCTGTTCTCCGAGATCAATCTGCACTCGGAAAAACTGGGCAAGAAGCCCGCCGACCGTAACGAAAGACTTTGTAAAATCATTCAGAAAATCGCCGAGGGGATCGCCCAGTTCAGTACCAACACCGATATTCTGGGCGATGCCTATGAATACCTGATCGGCCAATTTGCCGCTGGGTCCGGTAAAAAGGCGGGCGAGTTTTATACGCCGCAACAGATCTCCAGTATTTTATCGGCCATCGTCACACTGGATAGCCAGGAGCCCGCCACCGGTAAAAAGAAAAAACTCAGCCAGGTGTATGACTTCGCCTGCGGTTCCGGCTCGCTGTTGCTCAATGTCCGCAAGCAGCTTCGTGAAGCGGGCGGCACAATAGGAAAGATCTACGGGCAGGAAAAAAATATCACCACCTACAACCTGGCGCGCATGAATATGCTGCTGCACGGAGTAAAAGACACGGAATTCGAAATTCATCACGGCGATTCATTATTGAATGATTGGAATATTCTGAATGAAATGAACCCGGCCAAAAAACTGGAGTTCGATGCCGTTGTCGCCAATCCACCCTTCAGCTACCGCTGGGAGCCGAACGACGCGCTGGGCGAAGATTTCCGTTTTAAAAGCTATGGCCTCGCCCCAAAATCCGCCGCTGATTTTGCTTTTCTATTACACGGTTTCCACTTTTTAAGTGACAGCGGCGTAATGGCGATTATTCTGCCGCACGGCGTACTCTTCCGTGGCGGCGCAGAAGCTCGCATCCGTACCAAACTACTCAAAGACGGCCATATCGACACCGTCATCGGCCTGCCAGCTAACTTATTTTTCTCCACCGGTATCCCTGTGTGCATTCTAGTTCTAAAGCGATGCAAAAAGCCGGATGACGTGTTGTTTATTAATGCCAGCGAACACTTCGAAAAGGGTAAACGCCAAAACCAATTGCTGCCGGAACATATCGAAAAGATTGTCGATACCTACCAGTACCGCAAGGAAGAAGAACGGTACGCCAGACGCGTATCAATGGAAGAGATAGAGAAGAACGATTACAACCTAAATATCTCCCGTTACGTGAGCACAGCTAAGCCAGAGAAAAAAGTTGACTTAAAGATTGTAAATGATGAGCTTGTTGGCCTAGAAAAGAATATTGTAGATACCACCAATAAACATAATAAATTTCTTAAGGAGCTCGGCTTGCCTCCATTGCCTCTTGAGACAAAATAATAAGATGTAAATATTTTATAATGGTCAAGTGGAAGTTTGGGTGGTTTCTCACCCTGAAGAGTAATAGACCGCCCGTCACGCCGCTTGCAAATAAAGCAGCAACCGTCGCGCCGGGCTAGGGCGTGCCAGGATTCAGGGCCGCCAGACTGCCAAAACCCGGCAGACTGGCTACGTGGCTTTGTTCGACACCGTACCCTCCGTTCCCGCCCGCACTACGCCACTGCGCCCTTCGCCCCAAACAACCGGGGCCAAGGGCTTGCGGCTCCGCAGCGGGCTATATCGTGCCAGGTGTCAAGGCCGCCGGATGCTTTGCAACCGGCTCAGTGGTTTCGGTTGAGTTGGTTTCCCTTCGTTGCCGCTTGCGCGGGGTCACTGGCAGGCTCGGCTGTCGCCCAGCCTGCCGCGCCCCCGCACGGCGCTGGTCTTTCCCGCCCACATTTTGCAGTGGCTTCGGTAAAGGTTCGGTGCTGCCTGCCCAGCCAGAGTCGGTGGTCGGCAACTGAACATAATGCGGAATTATGCGCAGCACAAAAAGCGTGCTGTCCGCTTCGCCGCATAATTTGCATTATGTGTAAATTGCCTCCGCTTGTTATTGATCCCCCGCCCGCCGTCCCGTCCGCCCCCAAGGGGCTCCCCGGTTCGGCTTAGTTCAGGCGCTTTGGTTTATGGGTATGATCTCAGCACTTGCTTTCAGCTTGTCGAGGTAATCCGCCCAGTCCTGCATCATCTTTCGCCGTTCCGGTAGGTGGGCTGTGCGGTTATAAGCGCGTCCGTTAGGATCGCGTACCGCGTGGGCAAGCTGGTGTTCGATGTAGTCCGGACGGAAGCCCAGCACTTCATCGAGGATGGTTCGGGCCATGGCACGGAAACCGTGGCCGCTCATTTCTTCTTTGCTGATGCCCATTCGCCGCATGGCGGCAAGGATGGCGTTGTCGCTCATGGGTTTATCACCCTTCGGGTTTCTTGCGCTGGGGAAAACATACCGGCCATTCTCGGTCAGGGGTTTCAGTTCCTGCAAAATCTCAATAGCCTGGCGGGAGAGGGGAACAATGTGCTGGGTATCGGTTTTGGTGACCCTATAACGCCACTCGGCAGCAATCAGGTCTATATCTTCCCATTGTGCATGGCGCAGTTCGCCGGGGCGTACAAAAACCAACGGTGCCAGGCGTAGCGCGCAGCGTACGGGTAGTGTGCCTTCATATCCGTCCAAAGCCCGCAGCACTTCGGCCACCTGTTTGGGTTCGGTAACGGATGCGAAGTGTGTTCCTTTCACGGGTGGTAATGCACCACGCAGATCACTGGAAGGATTACGTTCAGCCCGACCGGTAGCAACGGCATAGCGGAATACCTGTCCACAGTTGCCTAATGCTCGGTGGGCGGTTTCCAGTGCGCCGCGTTGTTCAATACGGCGGATAGCTGCCAGCAATTGCGGGGCAGTGATGACGGCAATGGCTTTGCCACCGATCCAGGGGAAGATGTCACGTTCCAGTCGGCGAATGGTTCGGTTCGCATGATTGGCCGACCAATTGACCGAGTGCTTGGTGTACCACTCCCGCGCCACCACTTCAAAACTGTTTGAAGCTCGTTCGACTTTTGCGGCTTTTTTTGCTTTGCGGTTCTCGCTGGGATCGATTTCATTGGCCAGCAGTTTGCGGGCCCCATCGCGCCGGTCGCGGGCATCTTTCAAAGAAACATCGGGATAAACACCAAGAGACAGTCGTTTCTCCTTGCCATCGAAGCGATACTTCAATCGCCACCACTTGCCCCCGCTGGGGGCAACTTCCAGATACAGTCCGCCACCGTCGAACATTTTCCTGGCCTTGTCGCCGGGTTTGGCGTTACGAATCGCAGTATCTGATAAAGGCATGGGGGCAACTCCTTAAGTTGGTGAATCACTTGCCCCTAATGTTGCCCCCAGTTGCCCCCGGCTGTCAATGAATTTTATTGGCCTGTAACAGACTGTAAATTAAGGTAACTACTTGATTGTTGGCATTAAAAAAGCCGTCCTAGGACGGCTTTGGAAGTAGTAATGGTGGAGGCGGCGGGAATCGAACCCGCGTCCGCAAGACCTCTGCCTTTGGCTCTACATGCTTATCCACGCCTATTAATTTTAACGACCAGCAACCCGACGGGCAGGGCAAACTAGCCGCGATTCCGGTTAAGTTTTAGTGCATCCACCCCGGACATGTTTCCGCACGATTCTGTGAGAGATGACCCCTGAAACCTGAACGCACAGACACGGCTTCAGTCAGAGGGCTTTACACCGGTGTTTAAGCGGCTAAAGCGTAGTTGTCGTCGTTGGCAACTATATGTGTTACAGATGGATTTACGAGGTACTCTGTTCCTCGGCATGCACCTCCGGTTTCGTGACCCACGTCGAAGCCAGGTCGCCCCCTTGGTTCTTACTACGACTGTTAGTGTAACGTAAAGTTCGGGGAAATATACAAAAAATAAGTGGCGAGGGACAAGGGAGAGTGACGAGGTTCTGAGTTTGGGTGTTTTCTTCGTCACTCGTCCCTAGTTCCTCGTCCCTTTTAATATCCTGGCCTTGTCGCGCTTCCAGTCCTGTTCTTTCTCTGTGGCGCGTTTGTCGTGGCTCTGTTTACCCTTGGCCATGGCGATTTCCAGCTTTGCGCGGCCGCGTTTCCAGTACATGGCGGTGGGTACGAGGGTAAACCCTTTGCGTTCGACTGCGCCAATGAGTTTGTTGAGTTCTTCCCGGTGCAGCAGCAGTTTGCGATTGCGTTGGGGTTCCGGGTGAATGTGGGTGGAGGCGGTGTTAAGGGGGGTTATCATGGCTCCAAATAGAAAAGCTTCGCCATCTTTTATAAGTACATAACTATCACGTAGCTGGATGTGCCCGGCGCGCAGGCTTTTGACTTCCCAGCCTTGCAGAGCCATGCCGGTCTCGAAGCGTTCACTGAGAATGTAATCGTGACGTGATTTTTTATTCAGGGCAATGGTGCTGCTGGGGGTGGATTTTTTCTTTTTTGCTTTTGCCATGGTCGCATTATATCTGAGCTGTGCAGAGATTACTCTGGATCTGTCCGGGATCAGCTATCAAACTTGTGATATGCCTGATTTTACTGGAAAATCAGCGTCTTTAATTGAAAGGAACAAGCTCGTATGGGGAGCAAACGCGAATCCATTCACGGTCAGTGGTCATCCCGCTGGGCCTTTATTCTGGCGGCTACCGGCTCGGCGGTGGGTTTGGGTAATATCTGGAAATTCCCTTATATCACGGGTGAGAACGGTGGTGGGGCATTTGTGCTGGTTTATCTCGTTTGTATTGCTCTAATTGGTATTCCGATCATGATGGCCGAGATCATGCTGGGACGACGAGGTCGACAGAGTCCGGTTAATACGATGAAAACCTTGGCGATCGAAGCCGGCCATTCGCCTTACTGGAAGTGGCTGGGCTGGATGGGCGTGATAGCCGGGTTTCTGATTCTTTCTTATTATAGTGTGATCGCAGGCTGGGCTCTGGCCTATGTATTTCGCATGGCGTTTGGTGTTTTTACGCAGGCAACGCCCCATGGGGTGAATAATATTTTTTCCGCTTTTATTGCGGCACCCGAAGCACTGCTGTTCTGGCATACCATTTTTATGGTCATGACCATGATCGTGGTTTCTCGCGGGGTTCAAGGTGGATTGGAGCAAATCGTTAAGTTTTTGATGCCGGGCCTGTTCATTATGTTGATAATACTGGTGGGGTATGCGATGAATTCGGGTGATTTTGTCCAGGGTCTCCACTTTATGTTTTACCCGGATTTTTCAAAAATCACCCGTGATGGCGTATTGATTGCTATGGGGCATGCATTTTTTACCCTGAGTCTGGGGATGGGGGCGATTATGGTTTACGGCTCCTATTTGCCCAACCATATGTCAATTGCCCGAACATCGATAATTATTGCACTGGCTGATACGCTGGTGGCATTGATGGCCGGCATGGTGATATTCCCGCTCGTCTTTGCTAATCATCTGGCACCTGACTCTGGTCCAGGCCTGATTTTCCGGACATTGCCCCTGGCTTTTGGACACATGCCGGGCGGGGCATTTTTTGGTGCGCTGTTTTTTATTTTGTTGACCTTTGCCGCCTGGAGTTCCAGCATCTCCCTGATTGAACCGGCTGTAGCCTGGTTGGTGGAAAATCGTGGCGTTTCGCGTGTATACGCTTCAGTGGTGACGGGTGTTCTTTGTTGGTTGTTTGGTTTTCTGACTATATTTTCATTCAATATCTGGGCCAATTTCACGCCGCTTGATATGTTTACGCGGTTTGAAGGCAAGACGCTGTTTGATTTGCTGGATTATCTTACCGCCAATATCATGTTGCCACTGGGCGGTTTTCTTATCGCCATTTTCTCAGTCTGGGTGATGAAACGTGAAGCCAGTCGTGATGAAATGGAGATGGGAGATGGATTTGCCTATATGATTTGGCGTTTTCTGGTACGCTACATTACTCCGGTTGCGGTGGCGATCGTATTTTTGAGAGCCATTGATGTCATTTAGTTGTACAGGATAATCGTTTGACCACTATTACTAAAAGTGCACTGGTGGAATACAGTGCGGAGCAGATGTATCAGCTGGTGGATGGTATTCCTCACTATGCTGAGTTTTTACCCTGGTGCCGAAAAGCGACAGAAATTGAGCGAACAGATGAGGAGGTCAGAGCCAGGCTGGAGATTGCGCATAGCGGCCTGCATAAATCCTTCACTACGAGCAATCGGCTGGTGAAAAACTCCAGCATTGAAATTCATCTGGTCGAGGGGCCGTTCCGGCATCTGTATGGTATCTGGCGCTTCGAACCTCTAGGGGATGGGCAGGCCAGCAAGGTGATGCTGGAGATGGATTTTGAATTTTCCAGCAAAATACTATCCATCACTTTTGGTAAGGTGTTCACCTTTATTGCTTCAACGCTGGTTGATGCCTTTGTTAAGCGGGCGAAAGAGATATATGACTGATTCGGATGCAGAAATGATTCATATAGAAGTGGCTTACGCACGAGAAGACGTGCAAGTGATTCTCGGACTCGATGTGCCACAGGGCAGCACTCTGGAACAGGCGATACAGCAATCGGATATACTGGAACGTTTCCCGGAAATCGGGTTAGATAAGAAAAAAATGGGTATTTTCGGTAAAATCAGTAAACCTGATGCGATATTACGTGAAAATGACCGAGTTGAGATTTACCGTCCTTTGATTGCCGATCCAAAAGCCTCGCGCCGCAAGCGGGCAGAGAAAAAGACTGAAACAAGCAGGGCTAAATAAAACGCTCGATACGATTTATATAGAACAGATGGCTCAGAATCAGGTAAAATAATACGCTTTATGGTGGCTTGTATCGGTTCCCTCGCGACGATAAGCTGTGAACCCCGCCAGGCCTGGAAGGGAGCAACGGTAATGGTTGACTCGGGCGCCGGGGTGTAGCTGGTACGAGCCGCCACCCAATTTAGGGATGAGTCACGGGGATCAGAAATTTTCCTCGCTACTTATCACTTATCTCGGCGAGATGCATGAGCTATCAGGTACTGGCGCGCAAATGGCGGCCGCGGACATTTGACCAACTGGTTGGACAGGAGCATGTGCTGCGTGCTTTGATCCATGCACTGGATGAAGATCGGCTGCACCATGCTTTTCTGTTTACCGGCACCCGTGGTGTAGGTAAAACAACTATTGCCCGAATTCTGGCTAAATCTCTCAATTGTGAACAGGGTGTCAGTAGTCATCCCTGTGGCGAATGTGCTGCCTGTCGGGAAATCGATGAAGGTCGTTTTGTCGATCTGATTGAGGTGGATGCTGCATCTCGTACCAAGGTCGATGAAACCCGTGATCTGCTTGAGAATGTGCAATATGCACCGACCCGAGGTCGCTACAAGGTGTATCTTATCGACGAAGTGCACATGTTCTCCAATCACAGTTTCAATGCCTTGTTGAAGACCCTGGAAGAACCCCCGCCGCACGTAAAATTTCTGCTTGCAACCACCGATCCGCAAAAATTGCCGGTGACTATTTTATCGCGCTGTTTGCAATTTAACCTGCGCCGTCTGGCGCCGGAATGGATTCAGGACTATTTGCAAAAGATCCTGACACAGGAACATATCGAGGCAGAAGCCGCAGCTTTAAAACAACTGGCGCGTGCCGCTGACGGTAGTATGCGGGATGCTCTCAGCTTGTTGGATCAGGCCATCGCCTTTGGTGGCGGCAAGGTGGTGGATGTCGATGTGCGTGCTATGTTGGGGACTATCGACAGCCAGCATGTTTTCAGAATTTTACAGGCACTCGCGCAGCAGGATGCAATGATGCTGATCGCAGAAGTCGCGCAACTAGCCGAACAGGCTCCGGATTTTGCCGATGTGCTGGCTGAATTGATTACTACCTTGCAGCATATTGCCCTGCTCCAGCAGATCCCTGATGGTTGGGTAGAAAGTATGGGCGCGAAGAATGAATTGCAAAGCCTGGCTAAGAAACTGACATCGGAAGATGTGCAACTGTTTTATCAGATTGCCCTGATGGGTCGCAGGGATTTCCCCCTGTCACCCGAACCCCGAGGCGGGCTGGAAATGGTGCTGCTGCGCATGCTGGCATTTCGGCCTGCTGATGTGCCGCCCTCCAGACTTGCCGCTTGGCCGCCTGTTTCTTCGGCATCAGCTTCGCCGTCGAGTCACAATCATAGTCTCACGCCAAAATCGATATCTGAATCAGTTTCGGAGTCTTCCGCAACTACAATTACACCCTTATTGGAACCTGATTCAGAGAAACCCATCCAGGCGCATGAGCAAACGCATGACTGGCATCAGATTGTTGAGGGACTCAAGTTGACCGGTATGTTGCAACAATTGGCTGCGCATTGCAGCATGCGCCAGCGGGATGCGGGTTCTATTTGTTTGTATCTGGATGAGAGCGGAGCGCCGATGCTGAATCAGGATCGCAGAAAACAGATGCAGGATGCCCTGAGTCACTATTTTGACCAGCCGGTAAAGCTGAGTATCGAAATCGGATCATGTGAAAATGAAACGCCAGTAAAGCGTCAGCAACGGCTGCAACAGGAACGTCAGCGGGAGGCGGAGATCGCTATCAAAAATGATGAAAACGTGCGTTCTTTGGTCGATGCCTTTGATGCGACCGTGAATCCACAGACAATTCAGCCACAGGATTGAAGTGCCTTGATCGTCATTGATGCGCGTTGTAGTACAACAGTATCTTATACCGAGAGTTACATGAAATATGACTGATGAATTAACAGATAAGACACAATTTGAATTTAAAACGCTAAATTGGGGGGCTCTTTCTCTTACACCGCTGTGGCTTTTCCTCAATGGATTCTGGTTAACAGCAGTCATTTATGTTTTTACCATCTTTATTTTCTGGCCGTTAAGTTTAGCTATCAGTCTATTATTTTTTATTAAAGGGAATGAATGGTCATGGAAAAACGGGAGTCGTTGGGAGTCCTTTGAAAAATATTCAGACTCGCAATATGCGTGGAATTTCATTGGTAAAATTATAGTATTTACCCTGGTTATTATTTTAATTATGTTAGGAGCGCAGTATTTTAATCTGTTTCGCATATAGCAAGGTAGTCAACCTCGTGTTTTTTGCTTGCCGAACGTGCAAAAAGCTAGATGCCGGTTACCTTTATCGTTATTGTTTTTTATAAGAGGTATATATATGAAAGGTGGAATTGGTAATTTGATGAAACAGGCTCAGCAGATGCAGGCCAACATGCAGAAGGCACAGGAAGAAATGGCCAACGTCGAAGTCACAGGCAAGTCGGGGGGAGGACTGGTGTCAGTGGTGATGACTTGTCGTCATGATGTCAAGCGTATCGAGATTGATGATAGCGTGATGAATGACAAGGAAATGCTGGAAGATTTGCTGGCTGCAGCGGTGAATGATGCCGTGCGGCAGGTCGAGCAAACCACGCAGGAAAAATTTTCCGGAATGACTGCGGGCATGAACCTGCCCAATGGTTTGAAATTACCGTTTTAATTTATGTCCTTGAGTCCGCTTATTGGCCAATTGATCGACGCTCTTTGCTGTTTACCGGGGGTGGGTCCAAAGTCAGCGCAACGTATGGCATTTCATTTGTTGCAACGAGATCGTGAGGGGGCAAAACGTCTGGCTACAGGCCTGCTGGATTCGGTTGAACGCATTGGTCATTGCTGCCAGTGTCGTACGCTGAGTGAGCAGAGCATTTGTGAACTTTGCGCCAGTCACAAACGTGATCGCAGTTTATTGTGTGTGGTGGAGTCACCCATCGATGTTCATGCGGTGCTACAGGCGGCTGATTATCACGGCATGTTCTTTGTGCTCATGGGTCATCTGTCGCCTCTGGATGGTATTGGTCCGACTGATATCGGTCTGGATAAACTGGCAGCACGACTGGATGAAGGTGAAATTGAGGAAGTAATTCTGGCCACTAACCCAACGGCAGAAGGTGAAGCCACCGCTCATTATATTGCCGAAATTATTGAATCCCGATCGGGTATTCGCGCTACACGTATTGCGCATGGTGTACCTGTGGGGGGGGAACTGGAGTTTGTTAACAGCAGCACCCTTTCCCGCGCCTTCAATGCCCGCACTGAAGTCTAGATTCCGCTCTGTAGTTTCCTTTATTCAGGGATTGCTAAAATCGAGTTTTGGTAAACGTTGAAATACCTGACTGGTATGCTTACATATCGTCTTGAAATATTGATAAGCCTGCTCATCCACCTGGCAGGCACTGTGACGACGGTCGGCATAAATCATTCCCACGGGTTTGTCTGCCACGAAGATCGACATGGCAATAAATGAGTTGGTGCCAATAAGTTTTTTGAACTCGTCGGGGACAAGCGGCCAGAATTTCTCTCGACTTTGATCGTTGATTAAAACGGCCTGGGATTTTTTCATTAATTGGCTGAAGAGGTTGGCAGGCTCAAGACTAATTTCGAAGCGGCCGAACAGGGGATCATTATCAACCCCTATAATTTTCTCGGTTTTTAGTAGTTTGTTGTCTGTATCCAGACGGGCAAAGACCACCCGGTTAAGCCCTATGCCATCATGCAGACCTTTGAGAATGTGGCTGATAAGCTTATAGGTGTTTTCTGTGGGCAATTTCTTGCTAGTTAATATTCTCAATAACAGTTTCAATGACTGAATTTGTGGCATGAGACAGATTTCGGCCGCCGGCCCCTCAATGGGGTCATGTTCCTGTATTTCCATTTTTTCTTCAGGTTTGGATGGTATGTAGGCCAGTCCAAGCGCGGCGGGGGGGACCCCGTAAAGTGCCGACTCATGAGCAACATCGACGGCCAGCAGATGTGACCCGGTTATAAGTTCAGACAAATCTGTTTCCAGCCATTCGGCGGCATTTTCCTGAATCTTGCAGGTTTTTTCAGCGTACCAGTCTATTGCGGAACCACGAGCCAGTTGTACGGCGAGCATAATGCCATAGGCGCGGGGAAATTTGGCATTTTCGGGATGCAATGCTTCAAGCAAAAGACCGGGAAGCTGCCACTTGCGTGCCAGTTTGGCAGTAAGCTGATCCAGGGTAAAACCCAGGACAATAAATTGAGCTTCATCTGAGGCGATATTTTTTTCATTGTGCATCTTATCCACCTGATCGAGCAGAGCAGGGGCATACATGGCGACAAACATCTCGCCCAGAAAATGTAACTGGGTTGCGGCAAAAACCTCTTCCGGGGTCATATCCCGACGCTGAATGGCCCAGCGAGTTGCCTGACGCGCAGCATGATAGGCACGGGAAAAGGTTTTCAGAAGGCGGATCCTGGCAGCATCCTTGAGCGTTTTTTTAATACCTGGCAGGCGTTGAGGTAGTTCATTAACTTGCTGAACTCCCAGGATCATCAATGCCTGTGGAATGGTGGTAATATCGGTACTGAGTGAACCGGAGGTTCTTGTATTGCCCAGCCGAAGTAAGTGGATCACCAGTCCTGGATCCAGATTGACAGTTTTCTCCAATTCAGCGACGGAGGCATTTTCTTGTGCGCAGTGCTGTCGCAAGGCATTGATGCTTGCATCTTGAACGGGCACTGACTTGTGCCCGATGTGTTTCACCCACTCATCCAGACTACGATTCATGTTAGGTCAGCCTGGGAAATGAGTCGATAGAAGAATAAGGATAAATAGTTCATTGCTCCTTATATCGGTTATTCAGGCTCAGGCTTTAGTAGTTCCTTAATAAAGGGCTCCTGGCAGAACAAGAGTATATTAATTCCTTTTCATTTTTTTACTGTTGCCCCGGCCAATGATTTTGCATTGTGATCGCAGTTTTTTCAACCGTATAATCAAATATTGTGTCCGGGGCTAAAGCCCCGGCTCTTGCTCATACACGTCATATAGTCTCGCCCGACACGATGAGCAAAGCCAGCATGAGACGAAAACGCAAGATTGCGAACAGGGATGATGTCTTACGCTCTGATTTGGTATGTCAAGGGAATTCATATGCCCTTGCCCCTGGGGTTCTTGGCGCATATTGGCAGAAATATTTGTGATCTCACCCTGGGTTGAGATAGAGCCCTGCTTTTTAATCATGGAGACATAATTTTTTTGCTTATCAGGGTTAAGTTTTTCATCCTGCAAGTCGATAAGAATAGCGGGTTGAAATATTTTCACAAGACATAGAAACAATTCCCTTGAGATCTTCAGGATATTGAACAGATAGAATAAAGGACATAAAATTCTCACATGAAATTATTGATCGGTCTTGTCATGGTGCTCGGCGCTGTCTTCGGTGGTTTTGTGCTGTCGCATGGTAATCTGGCATCACTTTACCAACCCTTCGAATTAATGATTATCCTGGGCGGCGCTACAGGTGCTTTCATTATTTCGAATCCGCCTAAAATTATATTTGGGGTAGGTAAAGGCGTTGGCCGTTTATTAAAAGGTAATCTGTACAACAAACAGACTTATCTGGATCTGCTGTCTTTGATGTTTTCGTTATTTGGTAAGGCCCGCAAGGAAGGTTTGATGGCATTGGAAGCGGATATCGACGAGCCAAAAGAAAGTGAAATTTTCAAGGTTTACCCTGGTTTGATGAAAAACCATCACTTGATTGATTTTATTTGCGATTATTTACGTCTAATGGTCGGTGGCAACATGAACGCTTTCGAACTGGAAAGCCTGATGGATCTGGAACTGGAGACCCACCATCATGAGGCGGAAGGTCCCGGCCATGCGATGACTGCCATGTCTGATGGCTTGCCAGGTTTTGGTATTGTCGCGGCTGTTATGGGTGTGGTTATTACCATGGGTTTCATTAGTTCACCACCGGAAGTACTGGGTGAACATGTGGGAGCCGCGCTGGTGGGAACATTTTTGGGTATCTTGCTGGCCTATGGTTTTGCCGGGCCTATGGGCAATGCCATGGCAGCTCAGGCGGAAGAGGAAAGCAAGTTACTTGAATGTGCCAAGATCTGCATTATGGCTACGCTCAATGGTTACACACCACAGATTGCCGTGGAGTTTGGCCGTAAGGCCTTGTTCAGTAATCTACGTCCCGGTTTCCTTGAGCTTGAAGAACATATCAAAAGTATGAAGAAATAATCCGCGAGCAGGTTTGAATTCAAGTGGCAGGCGACGACAAAAAACAACCGATAATTAAAAAGAAAATCGTCAAGGGTGGCGGTGGGCATCATGGCGGATCATGGAAGGTCGCCTATGCTGACTTTGTCACCGCTATGATGGCGTTTTTTCTGCTGCTTTGGCTATTAGGTATTACAGATGAGATGCAGCGCAATGGTATTTCGGACTGGTTCAAAAATCCTACCGGTATCGATGGTCCCGGCGGTGCCAGTACCAGCATGATCAAGCTGGGCGGCACCAAGGATATTCCCAAGGGCAACGGTAAGAAATCTGAACAGCTAGCGCCGACCAAGGTGCATGAAGTGGAAAAGTCGCCCCAGGAAAAGATCAAGGAAATTGAGAAAAGAGAAGACAAGAAACGCCTGGATAAATTATTAAAAAATCTTAAGGTGGCCATTGAAAACAGTAAGGAGTTAAAGAGTTTCAAAGATCAATTGTTACTTAAAATTACACCAGCTGGCCTGCGGATTCAGATTGTCGACAAGAAAAACCGGCCGATGTTCGCTCTGGGCAAGGCGACACTAAAACCTTATACCAAGGTGATCTTGCGCAAAATGTCCAGGATTATTGTGCAGGAAGTTCCCAATCTGGTCAGTATTACAGGCCATACCGATGCGACGCCCTTTCCTAATGGCTATATCGAATATGAAGATCGCTATGGTAATGATCTTCGAAAACCGTATTCTAACTGGGAACTGTCTGCCGATCGTGCTAACGCAGCTCGTCGTGAGCTGGTGAAAGGGGGAATGCCCAGTAATCAGCTCGGGCGTATTGTCGGCCTGGCTTCATCGGTACTACTGGATAAGAAAAACCCGCGAGATCCTATAAACCGGCGGATCAGTATTCTGATTATGAACAAGGCTGCGGAAGCTGCCATGTTGCAGATTGAAGGTGAAGTCAAGACCAAGCTAAAAGTCAAGATTAAAATGAAGTTTAAAAGCAGGACTAAGATCAGAGCAACGGCCTCGGCGGAAAAAAGACTACATTAAGTTCTGAGTTGCCTGTCCTTTAGTCAGCCCAATAAAATACTGCGATAATTGTAATTATTTACATTCCCGGATACCTGTCATTCCGGCATGGGCTGAGTTGTTAGCGTAATTTATAATTCTTCAAGTGATGCCAGTATGCGCAAATAACTTGCGTAACGTTCGCGGCTGATTTCTTCCTTCTCCACAGCCTCCAGGATTGCACAACCGGGTTCGTTGCGGTGTCGGCAGTTGCGGAAACGACATTGATTCTCACGCATTATGAATTCAGGGAAACCTTGTGCCAACTGTTCAGGGTTGACGTTCCAGAGTCCAAATTCGCGTATCCCCGGCGAATCAATCAGGCTAGCCGAATCTGGCAGATGGTAAAGTCGTGCTGTGGTGGTCGTGTGCCGTCCTTTGCCTGTCGCGCTGGACACATCACCAATACGGGCATTGACATCAGGCAATAGACGGTTGAGCAGGGAGGATTTCCCGACCCCGGACTGACCGACCAGAATACTGGTTCTTCCATGTAGACATTGGTTCAGATGATTGAAAGCAACGTCTTCGTGGGCACTGGTGTAGATGATCTGATAATCCAGTTGCTGATAAACCGCCAGTCGTTTTTGATAGTTCGCCAGTTGCTTTTGTTCAAGTAGATCTGTTTTATTAAGAACAATAACCGGGTTGATGCCGGTCAGTGCGGCGGCGACCAGATAACGGTCCAGCAGGCCTTCATTGAGTTCGGGCAGGGGCGAACTGACGATCAGGATTTGATCAATATTTGCGGCAATGATCTTCTGTTTGCCGCGATTGTCCGGGCGGGCTAAAAGACTGCTGCGAGTTTTGAGTTCGTGAATGATGCAGGATTTTGGATCCGGATAATACCAGCTTATATAATCACCACAAACAAGGGGCGGCAGATTTCGCCGGGCACTGCAGTGATGCTGTTTAGCCTGTTCATCTTCAATGACAATCTGCTTGCCAAAATGGGCGATGATACGCCCGGAGTTGCAGGGTAGTTTATGCCTGCTTTCAGTAGTCGCGTGTTGTGAACCTTGCCGGGACATATAGACAAACGCTATTAGTGTTTGAACTTGTAGAACTGCTGATTCAGGTAGGTAACAATATCCTTAATTTGTGGCTGCGATAAGGCAATACCGATGTTGTTCTTGCAACGGTTGACCTGATTATGCAGACCCTGGTAGCTGTTGATATGACGATCCTTGCGAGTATAGATAGAATCGGGGTTGCCATTCATGATGGATCTATGGCATCGAAGACAGTTGGCATCATGCAGTGCTTTGCCGTTACTGGCATCGCTGGCATTGGCGTTTGTTGCAAGCAGGCCGGTTAGTACCAGTAGGGGGAGAATAAAAAGAAGCGTGCCTCTGTTATGATTTTTATGTTGGAGCATAATCCAGGTTCCTTATTGTTTTATCCAGCTTATGAAGAAAGAGCAGGCTTAAGTTTAGCGGATAAATGAGCAATGCGTACAGAGGCGGGAGGGTGAGAATCATGAAATGCTGAAAACAGAGGATCCGGGGTCAGGGTGTTGGCGTTTTCCTCGTAGAGTTTTACCAGCGCCTTGATCAGGTTATCCGCACTACTGTTCTGGGCGGCAAAATCATCGGCTTCGAATTCATGTTTACGACTGACCCAGGCGAAAATCGGTTGCAGGTAAATGGAGAACAATGGCGCCACCATCATGAATAGCGTCAGAGCGATATAGGTTGAAGGGTGGTTTACTCCCAGTCCGGTATAAAAATCATGGTACCGCATGAGTCCGCCAAGCAGAGCCAGACTTAAAAGGCTAATGACGGCCATGGAAACAATGCGCTTTTTGATGTGGTTGCGTTTGAAATGTCCCAGCTCATGAGCCAGTACCGCTTCAATTTCATCGACATTGAGCGATTTTAGCAGCGTGTCGAAAAAAACAATGCGCTTGTTATCGCCCAGGCCGGTAAAGTAAGCATTGCCGTGACTGGAACGGCGCGATCCATCCATCACAAAAACGCCTTTACTGGTAAAGCCACAGCGTTCAAGCAGTTGTTCGATACGCTGTTTCATTTGTGCGTCATCCAGCGGTTTGAATTTGTTGAACAAGGGTGCGATAAAGGCGGGATAGGCCCACATCATGAGCAGGCTGAAGCCAGTCCAGAGCGCCCAGACATAAAGCCACCAGAATTCACCGGCACCTTGCATGAGCCACAGCACCAGCCAGAGCAGGGGCAGACCGATCACCATCATGAGCAGGGTTTGTTTGAGCAAATCACTGACAAACAGCAGCGGCGTGGTGCGGTTGAAGCCGAATTTCTGTTCAACAGCAAAGGTACGGTAGATATTGAAAGGCAGATCCAGTAGCGCAGAAATCAGGGTCATACTGATAATAACCGCTACCCCGATCATGACCGGGTTCCAGGCCAAGGTACGCCATTGTGTATCCAGCCACTCCAGCCCACCGCCCAGCGTCCAGCCGAGCAGGAGCAGACTGCCGAAAAAGAGCTCGACAATGTCCATGCGGGTATTGCTGAGGGTATAGTCTGCTGCTTTCTGGTGAGCTTCCAGGGTGATCTGTCCGGCAAAGGCATCGGGTACTGCCGCGCGATGTGCGGCAACATAGCGTTGCTGGCGCAGGGTCAGCCAGAGCTGAATTAACAGGGAGAGGCTCAGCGCAACGAGGAAGAGGACAGTCAATGTGTTCATAATTTTATATCAAACTTAAGCAGGCAGGGCAGAGTAGCCTTTGGTAGAATACAAGGCAAGCCCTGTATTTCATAAACATAGCAGCCGAAGGATAGCCCATGAGCCAGGATGTGAATAATTTAATCTGGATCGATCTGGAAATGACCGGTCTGGATACCCTAAATGATCGAATTATTGAAATTGCCACCATTATAACTGACAGTGAGCTGAAGATTCTGGCCGAAGGTCCGATGCTGGCCATTCACCAGCCGGATGATGTAATGGCGGCAATGGATGACTGGAATACCAAGCAGCATGGCGGCTCAGGACTGACCGAACGGGTGCGCCAAAGCACGGTGAATGAGACTGAGGCTCAAGCTCAGACTATCGGGTTTCTGCAACACTATGTGCCAAAGGGTGCCTCGCCCATGTGCGGCAACAGTATCTGTCAAGATCGGCGCTTTCTCGCCCGTTGTATGCCCGAGCTGGAAGCCTTTTTCCATTACCGGAATCTGGATGTCAGTTCGATCAAGGAGCTGGCCAAACGCTGGAAACCCAAGGTTTCAAAGGGTTTTGTCAAAAATTCCAGCCACCTGGCACTGGATGACACCCGTGATTCCATCAATGAGTTGATTTATTATCGGGAACATTTTTTTAAGGACTAAGGGACGACCAATTAGCGAGTAGGGATGACTAAATCGTTGTTTCAGATACCAGTCCACGTCAGCAATCACCGTTCGTCCTGAGTTTGTCGAAGGATAAGCAGCTCAAACACATTTCCTTGTGTTGATGATGATACTTTGTTCGTCCCTCGATAGTAGTCATTTTTCCGTCCTGCCAATTACCCTAATTGGTGTCAAAACCCCGACGCCATTTATGGTGACGCTTTTCAAGCTGTTGATTCAAAACACCAACCTGTATCTTTTGTGTCTGGTATGTGATTTGCATATGAGTGTTTCGTGCGGATGCTATTTGGGTAAACCCGCAATACTGGATTCACCAACGATTTATTTTGCAGGAAGAGAACATGGCTGATAAAAAAGAAGAAGATCTGGATCTGGATGTCAAGGGAGGCGGTAAATCCAATGCTATTTTGCTCATTATACTCATTGTGCTTCTTTTGCTGGTCGGCGGCGGCGGTGCGGTATTCTTTTTGCTAAAGGGAGATGATAGTAGCGCGAAGGGCGATGCGGGTGCGACCACTGAGCATAAGGCGGAAAAAGTTGAAATAAAGGCAACGCATTATCTTGAATTAGGTAAACAATTTGTGGTTAACCTTGAAGACAATAGCAAGGTCAATTATTTGCAGATTTCGATCCAGGTGATGGCGCGTAAAACAAAACCGCTTGATCTGATTAAAGAAAATATGCCGATGATTCGTAATAAACTGATGCTGATTCTCAGTAGCCAGAAATATGAAGAACTGAATACACGTAAGGGAAAGGAAAAGCTGCGCAATGAAATCAAGCAGGCTATCCAGGAAATATTGCACGAGGAATCACCAAAAGCAAATATTGATGCAGTGTATTTCACCAGTTTGATTATGCAATAGGCTCTATATTATGTCTGTAAACGATCTTTTATCCCAGGATGAAATCGATGCCCTTCTGCATGGTGTTGATAGCGGTGATGTACAGACTGAGGATGATATTAATGCCCATGACGGGGTAGCCAGATCATTCGATTTTACCAGCCATGATCGTATTGTTCGTGGCCGTATGCCAACACTGGAGATGGTTAATGAACGCTTTGCCAGGCGTCTGCGTATAAGCCTGTTCAATATGCTGCGTCGCTCAGCCGAGATTTCCGTCGATGGTGTACAGATGCTCAAGTTTTCTGAATATATCCATAGTATGTTTGTCCCCACCAGTCTGAATATAGTACGCGTTAAACCCCTGCGCGGTACGGCGCTATGCGTATTTGATCCAAAACTGGTATTTATCATTGTAGATAATTTTTATGGTGGGGTGGGGCGTCACGCTAAAATTGAAGGCAGGGACTTTTCGCTCACCGAACAACGTGTTATCCACATGGTATTGAATGATGCATTTAATGATCTTATCGATGCCTGGAAGCCGGTAATGCCGGTTAATTTTCAGTTTGTCAGCATGGAAGTGAATCCGCAGTTTGCCAATATTGTCAGTCCAACCGAAGTCGTGGTGGTTTCCACTTTTCATATCGAACTCGATGGTGGTGGTGGTGATTTTCAAATCACCATGCCCTATTCGATGCTCGAACCTATTCGTGAACTACTTGATGCCGGTGTGCAGAGTGATGTGACGGAGAAGGATGAACGCTGGGCGATTTCTCTGCGTGAAGATATCAAGTCAGCTACCGTGAAACTTAGTTCTACTTTGGCAACTATTGAGATGAACCTGAGTAAAGTGGTGAATTTCAGGGAAGGCGACATTTTATCCTTTAATATGCCTAAGCAGGTTGTTCTGGAAGTGGAAGGCGTCCCCGTTTTTCGTGGAGACTATGGTGTTTCGCGGGGGAATGCAGCAATAAAGATAAATAGTCAGATCGAACGGCCTTTTGATCCGGCTCAGAGTTTGTCTTTGTCCGAAACATTGGAGTCCTAGAGGAACAGAATAATGAGTGATTCAGAATCAAATGATGGTGATGTAATGGATGAATGGGCGGAAGCCATGGCCGAGGCGGGTGATGTTCCCGATGCGGATACTGATGAAACTGCCGAATCGGAATCTGATTCGGCTCCTGCTCCTGAAGCTGAATTGCCGGAGGCAAAGGCGGATGAGGCGGTGTCTGAAGTGCAGCCTGCGGCATTGGATTCGCTGGAAGATACCAGTGTTGGCAGCGGTTCAGATAAGGAAATTAATCTGGATGTCATCCTGGATGTGCCAGTTGAAGTTTCCATGGAAATCGGTTCAACCAAAATGAACATCCGTAATCTTTTGCATTTGAATCAGGGCTCGGTGGTGGAACTGGATCGACTGGCGGGGGAGCCGCTGAATGTGAAGGTCAATGGTACCCTGATTGCACACGGCGAAGTGGTGGTGGTGAATGAAAAATTCGGTATCCGTTTGACCGATATTATCAGCCCGGCTGAACGGGTAAAGAAGCTCTCATGATTCGCCCCTGGTACTATATCCTTCTGTCTTTGCTGATCAGCTTCAGCGCGCAGGCAGCAGAAAAAAAGACGACTGCGCACGAACTTGATGCACTCAAATCTGTCGGCGATGCGAGTCATGCCTTGGGTGCGGGCAATTATATTCAGATGGTTTCAGGACTGTTATTTATTGTGCTGCTTATTTTTGCCCTGGCCTGGCTGATGCGGCGCATGGGGCGCTTGCAGTCGGTGATAGGAGGCAGCATGAAACTGCTGGGAGGCGTGTCATTGGGGCAGCGTGAACGTGCGGTTCTGGTGCAAGTAGGTAAGACGCAGATGTTACTGGGAGTAGCACCGGGCAGTGTGCGAACCCTGCATGTATTCGATGAACCCGTGGTAACAGCTACTGCTGCGGGTGGGAGTTTTGCCGACAAGCTTAGTGCTGTTCTGAAACAGAAGGCGGTGAGGTGATGCGTTCGGTCTTCCTGCGGCTTGTACCATTATTGATCCTGTTTGTTTGGCCTCTGAATGCAGCATTTGCCAATACAGGATTGCAGGCTCTGACGGTGACTACGGCCAGCAATGGTGTGCAAACCTACAGCCTGAGTATCCAGGTGCTTTTCCTGATGACGGCTCTGACTTTTTTGCCGGCAGCGCTGATGATGATGACATCCTTTACCCGAATTATCATTGTGCTGTCTATTTTACGTCAGGCTATCGGCCTGATGCAGGCACCTTCGTCACAGATATTAATCGGCCTGTCACTATTTTTAACTCTATTTGTTATGGCTCCTGTTTTTAACCAGATCAATACACGGGCTTTACAGCCCTATCTTAATAACAAAATAAGCTTGCAAGGTGCCGTTTTGAAGGCAGCAGTTCCGCTGCGTGAATTCATGTTTAACCAGACTCGCGAGAGCGATATTAAAATGTTTGGTGAAATAGCGGGCTATGATACGTTCAAATCAAAAGATGACGTGCCGTTCACAGTGCTGGTGCCATCCTTTGTCACCAGTGAATTAAAAACAGCCTTTCAGATTGGTTTTCTTTTATTTATCCCTTTTTTAATTATCGATCTGGTGGTTGCCAGCGTACTCATGTCGATGGGTATGATGATGCTCTCACCGATGATCATTTCATTACCTTTCAAGGTGATGTTATTCGTAATGGTAGATGGCTGGAATCTCATCATGGGTACTCTGGCTTCCAGCTTTTATACGTAGGGATGAGATATGACTCCGGCAAATGTTCTTGATATTTTTAGTCATGCCATGGAACTGGTGTTACTGTTCGTGGTTGTCATCCTGGTTCCGGCGCTGGTAGTGGGCCTACTGGTAAGTATGTTTCAAGCGGCCACCCAGATTAATGAAATGACGCTGAGTTTCATTCCCAAGCTGGTTATAACTATCCTGACCCTGATGATTGCCGGGCCCTGGATGTTGCGTATGTTGATTGAATACACACATACCCTGATTCTTAATATACCTCGATTTATAGGCTGAAGCATGCACTTCAGCAGCACAGAAATCACTGCACTTCTTGGCACCTGGCTCTGGCCGTTGTTTCGTATTGGTGGCATGGTTATGGCTGCCCCGGTGTTTGGTGCCCGCTCAGTACCGGTTCGCGTTAAACTGATGATTACCCTGGCGCTGACTGTGATCATCGCGCCTCTGTTACCGCAGGGCCCTGCGATTGATGTTTTCAGCCCAATGAGTTTTTTGATCATAGTCCAGCAGATTCTGATCGGTGTGGTGATGGGGTTTGCCGTGCAGTTAGCATTTAGTGCGGTGATTACCGGTGGTCAGATTATTGCCATGCAGATGGGGCTGGGCTTTTCTTTGATGGTGGATCCCCAGAATGGAACGCAGGCACCCGTGTTAAGTCAATTTTATGTGCTATTTGCGATACTGATCTTTCTTGCGCTTAACGGCCACCTTGTTCTGATTCATGTTTTATTTGACAGTTTTACACTGATTCCGATTGGCCCCAATGGTTTACATTTCGGCGAGTTTCGCACGCTGGCGAATTGGGGCGGACATATCTTTGCCGGTGGCTTGAGCATTGCTCTGCCGGTTATTGCCTCTTTGCTGGTGGTGAATATTGCTTTTGGTATCATGACTCGCGCTGCGCCACAGATGAACATTTTTTCGATTGGGTTTCCGATTACCATGATTCTGGGTTTTGCCCTGGTATGGATGACACTGCCAGGCCTTCTTTCGAGCGTCGGTTCACTGTTTAACAATACCTATGATTTGTTGCGTCAACTGCTTGGGGGGCTGTAGTTATGGCAGAAGACAGCGGTCAGGAACGCACCGAAGACCCCACACCTCGACGAAAGCAACAGGCACGGGAGAAGGGGCAGGTAGCGCACTCGCGTGAACTCAATACCATGCTGATGATGTTGAGTTCCGGCGTTGCCTTGCTGGTACAGGGGCCAGCCCTGGTGGCTGTTCTGGGCAATCTGTTTAGTCAGCATTTACAGATGAGCCGGGCCGAGATTTTTGATCCCGGAACAATGATGCCAATGTTTGACTCAGCCATGCTGGCCGCGATCTGGGGACTGATGCCATTTTTTATCGTTGTCATGCTTGCGGCGATTGCCGGACCGCTGGCTATGGGGGGAGTAGGTTTTAATAGCAAGGCGATTGAATTCAAATGGGAGAAGCTGGATCCCGTCAAGGGGTTGCAGCGCTTATTTGCCTTGCGTGGGCTGGTTGAATTGTTCAAGGCGCTGGCCAAGTTTCTGATTATCGGAAGTATTGCGGTAATTTTTCTCTATCATCAGTTGGATAACTACCTTGCTCTGGGCAACGAGCCGATCAAGCTGGCATTGGCGCATACCATGGATCTATTGTTGCAAGGTTTTCTGGTGATTGCCTCAACCTTGATTTTTATGGCATTGATCGATGTTCCGTTTCAGTTATGGGATCACAGCCGGCAACTGAAAATGACCATCCAGGAAATCAGGGATGAGAACAAGGAAAATGAAGGTAATCCTGAAGTACGCGGCCGGGTGCGCCGACTGCAAAAGGAAATGGCGCAACGGCGAATGATGGGAGAAGTGCCCAAGGCCGATGTGGTGGTAACCAATCCGGAACATTATGCCGTGGCTCTGAAATATGATCCTGAAACCATGCCTGCACCGATATTGCTGGCCAAGGGGGCAGATTTGATGGCGATGCAAATCCGCACTATCGCGCGTGAGCATGGTGTGATGATCCTGGAAGCACCGCCACTGGCGCGTGCCCTGCACCACACGACTGAGATTGAGGGCGAGATCCCTGCGGGTCTGTATCTGGCCGTAGCGCAGGTGTTGGCCTATGTCTTCCAGTTGAAACGTGCTGACAAGAGCCAGGGACGTACACAGGGTTATGGCGGGGGCAAGCCCCATCGTATGAATGATCTTCCAATACCGGATGATATGCAGTTTGATTCCTGAACCAAAGTAGAAAGTTATGGCTGAACAAGTTGCAGTTATAAAATCATTAAAAGCTATCACTAGCAGAGGCCTGGGCGCGCCTCTGTTGCTGATGGTTATGATGTCGATGATCGTGGTGCCAATGCCACCTTTCATGCTGGACATCTTTTTCAGCTTCAATATCTCCCTGGCGCTGATCGTTTTGCTAGTGACAGTCTATAGTTTGCGTCCGTTAGACTTTAGTCTGTTTCCAACAGTGCTGCTGATTAGTACTTTGTTGCGTCTGGCCTTGAATGTGGCCTCCACACGTGTGGTTTTATTGGAAGGAAATAACGGTGCAGGAGCCGCAGGACAGGTGATCAAGTCTTTTGGTGACTTTGTTATTGGCGGTAATTACGCAGTCGGGATCATCGTTTTTATAATATTGGTCATTATCAACTTTGTAGTGATTACCAAGGGTGCTACTCGTATTTCTGAAGTGAGTGCGCGGTTTACTCTGGATGCCATGCCGGGTAAACAGATGGCAATTGATGCCGATCTGAATGCGGGTCTGATCGACCAGGATGAAGCACGTAAGCGGCGTGAAGAAATCAGCGCCGAGGCAGAGTTTTACGGATCCATGGATGGTGCCAGTAAGTTTGTACGTGGTGATGCGGTTGCCGGTATCCTGATTCTGTTTGTTAATATTTTTGGCGGCTTGCTGATCGGCACTTTGCAGCATGGTATGAGTTTTTCCGAGGCCGCCCGGGTTTATACACAGCTGACTATCGGTGATGGCCTGGTAGCGCAAATTCCGGCATTGTTACTGTCAACGGCTGCCGGCATCATTACCACACGGGTATCCAGCGCTCAGGACATGGGTGCCCAGGTGTTGCATCAGCTGTTTGCCAATGAACGCTCACTGGTGGTGACCAGTATCATTTTGGGCGTAATGGGTATCATTCCCGGTATGCCCAATGTGGCTTTCCTGAGTTTGTCATTTATTTGTGGAGGCATTGCCTGGTCTATTCGCCGGGGCAAACAAAATTCGGAAGAAACTGTTGTCGAACCTGTTACCCAGGCCGAACCGGAAACTCGGGATTTAAGTTGGGACGATGTCACGGCAGTGGATGCCATCGGTCTGGAAGTGGGCTATCGCCTGATCCCGATGGTTGACAAGGAGCAGGGCGGCCAGCTGATGAGCCGTATCAAGGGTGTGCGAAAAAAACTGTCGCAGGAACTGGGTTTTCTGATTCCCCCTGTGCATATTCGTGACAATCTGGAGCTGTCGCCTACCAGTTACCGTATTACTCTGATGGGTGTAACTGTGGGCGAAGCGGAAATTTTCCCTGATAAGGAAATGGCCATTAATCCCGGTCAGGTGTTTGGGGAAATCGAGGGGCTGGCAGCCCGGGATCCCGCCTTTGGACTGGACGCATTGTGGATTGATCCCACGCAACGGGATCAGGCGCAAACCACGGGCTATACGGTGGTGGATGCCAACACCGTGGTGGCCACCCATCTCAGCCAATTATTGCAGGATCATGCCAATGAGCTGCTGGGCCACGAAGAGGTTCAGCATCTGCTCGACAAGTTGTCTACCAGCGCACCTAAGCTGGTAGAAAACCTGGTACCCGACACCCTCAGCCTGGGGGTCGTGGTGAAAGTGCTGCAAAACCTGTTGCAGGAGGGCGTGCCCATTCGGGATATTCGCAGTATTGCCGAAACTCTGGCGGAATATGCTAGCAGGAGTCAAGACCCTGACGTTCTCACTGCGGCTACCCGTGTGGCACTGGGGCGCATGATTGTCCAGCAAATCAATGGGATGGGGGCTGAACTGCCGGTTATTACGCTGGACCCAAATCTGGAACAGTTGTTGCATCAGTCTGTGCAGGCAAGTGAGGGAGGTGTAATAGGAGTAGAGCCGGGATTGGCAGAACGTTTGCATACGGCTCTGACAGAAAGCGCACAGAAACAGGAGGTTCTAGGCCAGGCTGCTGTTTTACTGGTTTCTGCCGCCATACGTTCCATGCTTGCCCGTTTTGTGCGACACACCATACCGTCATTGCATGTGCTGGCTTATAACGAGATACCCAGCGACAAGCAGATAAAAATAATTGCGACGGTAGGCCAACAGGCTGAATTGAGTTAAACCTGCTCACCGGCCTGAAACAGACAGGAAACAGGATAAAATGAAGATTAAACGTTTTCACGCCAAAGATATGCGCAGCACTATCCGCAAAGTGCGTGAAGAATTGGGTGCCGATGCTGTAATTCTGTCCAATCGTCGTGCAGTTGATGGTGTGGAAATCATCGCCGCAATTGATTATGACGAAAGCTTGCTGGATGCACAGGTGCCCGCTATCGCATCTGCCAGTCATGACGATGAGATCAAGGTTGATGCCACAAGCGACTCAGAAGTAGCGGTGTCAACCAGGCAAACAGCCTCCGGCCACCAACGCAATGCCGATGATTTGCCGGATGTTTACTCTGAAGCGGCATTGAATCGCCGCCTGAATCAGCCCCGGCAAGCCGCCGTTGCCACCCCGGACTTTAAACTTCCGGAAATCAATGATGAAGATAGCAGGGAAACACCGGTTATCCATGAACGATTTAATGACTCGTCAGCTACTCAGCAGAGCAAAACAGAGGTACCGACGCCTGCCCATAGGTGGTCAGGAGATTCCAGCATTCTAGCCATGCAGGAGGAGCTGAAATCCCTGCGTGGCCTGTTAGTCGAGCAGTTATCCGGCCTGGCCTGGGGACAGGAAACGCGTTATCACCCGTTACGCGCCCGTCTGCTTCAACGCTTGCTGGCGCTGGGTTTGAGTCCGGCACTGGCGCGTGGCATTGCCGCCCAGTGTGACGAAAAGGATGATATTGAAAAAAACTGGCGTTGTGCCCTGGCGCGTATTGCCAAGCGTCTTCCGGCAGTGAAGCAGGATATTCTAGAACAGGGCGGCATCATGGCCCTGGTAGGCGCGACCGGGGTGGGCAAGACCACCACTATTGCCAAGTTGGCTGCTCGTTATACCCTGCAGCATGGGCCGAAAAAGGTCCTGCTGATTACCACCGACAATAATCGTGTCGCCGCGCATGAACAACTGCGCAGTTATGCCCGTATACTGGGCGTGCCCATGCGCGTAGCGGGGGATGCAGCAACGCTAAAAAGCCTGATACACGGCTTTGCTGACAAAGGTCTGATCCTGATCGATACCGCAGGCATGAGCCAGCGTGATATGAAACTCAGTAAGGAGTTATCCATGATTAACGATGGTGCTCGGGATGGTGGCCGTGAAGTGCAGGTCTATCTGACACTGGCGGCCAACAGCCAACGTGGAGTACTGGAAGATGTGGCTCGTGCCTTTCACACGATCCCGTTGGCGGGTGCGGTACTGACCAAACTGGATGAAACCACCAGTCTCGGCGGCGCGCTATCGGTCACTATCGAACATTCAATGCCCGTGGCCTGGATCAGCGATGGTCAACAGGTGCCTGAAGATTTGCACCGGGCACGGCCGCACTCACTGGTCAGCCGCAGTGTAGCGATTATGCAGAAGCTGACATCACCTGAAGGGGATGATCCTGTTTCCCTGGCTATTGGGGGGATGATTGCTAATGCAAATGGTTGAACCAATTATTCGAACGACGACTGCGAGTATCCGGCGTATGCCGAAACAAACAACGCCCGTACGGGTTATTACCGTGAGCAGCGGTAAAGGTGGAGTTGGCAAGACCAATGTCTCGGTTAACCTGGCTATGGCGCTAAGCAATGCGGGTAAACGGGTGACGATTATGGATGCCGACCTGGGACTTGGCAACATCGATGTGCTGCTGGGCTTGCATCCGCAATATACCCTGAACCATGTTATTCAAGGTGAGCAACAACTGGATGATGTGATTGTGCATGGCCCCGGTAATATTAGCATTATTCCGGCAGCCTCCGGTGTACAGAATATGGCCGAACTCAGTCCTTCGCAACATGCGGGGCTGATTCAGGCCTTCAGCGAAATGAATCACAACCTCGATGTGCTGCTAGTGGATACTGCTGCCGGGATTAGTGACAGCGTGATTAGCTTTAGCCGCGCAGCACAGGATGTACTGGTGGTGGTAAATGATGAACCGGCATCCATCACCGATGCTTATGCCCTGATCAAG
>VAOX01043059.1_pt1 | contig 27260 bp, 25 predicted proteins | sample 3393891 | NCBI WGS metagenome assembly VAOX01 (sample SAMN08290429, study PRJNA428436) | hydrothermal vent metagenome | isolation source: Deep-sea hydrothermal vent chimney | place: Indian Ocean: Southwest Indian Ridge | depth 2822 m m
AGTTGTGCTGCTGATTCAAATAATTTTGCGGTTTTATCGTAAATGACCCGCATATAAGCTTCTTCGGTGGTATCTGGATCGTTCACATTTAATAATTGCTGAACTTCACCTTCGGCGATGATATTACTGGCAGTCGATAAAATTTCCATTATTCGGAGTTTCTTCAATTCAACCATCATTTGAAATGAGCGTGAGTAAAGAAAATCACCGACTAGTACACTGGCCTCATTGCCCCAGACATTATTGGCGGTTTCTTGGCCGCGCCGTAGCATAGAATCATCGACAACATCATCATGCAGTAAGGTTGCAGTATGGATAAATTCGATTATGGCGGCAATGTTGATGTGTTCAGTGCCGGAGTAGTCCAGCGCTTTGGCACACAGCAGGTGTAATACCGGCCGTAGCCGTTTACCGCCACTATTGATGATATAATGACCAATTTGGTTAACCAGTACGACATCTGAGTGTAAATAGCTCAGAATGCAGCTATTAACGGCAGTCATTTCATCACTAATTAAAGTGTTAATATCGTTTATTGATTCGATTGTTATCGGGGCAGATGCCGATTCCATGCGCTTGTCCTTAATTACCGCTTACTAATATGCCGAGCATGCTAGGGTGCTGGTGGTATACTGTCAAGTTTGATCAACTAATTGATTGAATTAGTATAATATAGTGATGTTAATAGTGAAATAACGACAAATACGAATTGACCTATTATAGTCAAAACGTTAAAATTGCCGCCCTTTAAAGAATTGAATTTACATTTCTACCTGAGATGTTGCGGAATGACGCTAACAACAGGTACGGATATACAAAAGTTGGAGAATGAAACATGTACGCGGTTATTGAAACTGGTGGTAAGCAATATCGAGTTATTGAAGGCCAAACGCTTAAAGTAGAAAAATTGGGCATCGAGCCTGGTGGCAAAATAGATATCGTCAAAGTATTAATGATCGCTGATGGCGATAACATTAAAGTCGGTTCTCCTTATATTGACGGTGGTAAAGTAACCGCAACGGTTAAAAGTATTGGCCGTGGTACGAAGATTCGGATTGTTAAATTCCGTCGTCGTAAGCATTCTGGCACGATACAAGGTCATCGTCAGTCTTACACAGAATTAGAAATCACCGGTATTGCCGGCTAACTTATAAAGGTAATTTAGAATGGCACATAAAAAAGCGGGTGGTAGTACTCGAAATGGTCGTGATTCGGTAGCGAAGCGACTTGGTGTAAAGAAATTTGGTGGCGAAGCAGTATTAGCCGGAAATATTTTAATCCGTCAGCGTGGTACTAAAGTACACCCTGGAGTGAATGTGGGTCGTGGTGCAGATGACACATTATTTGCAAAATCAGACGGTAAAGTTTTATTTGAAATCAAAGGCCCTAAGAAGCGACAATTCGTGAGTATTGTTCCTGCTTAAGGTTTCGGACATTCAATAAAACATAAAATCCCGTCCCTTGTGACGGGATTTTTTTTATAAGCTCATTTTCTGTATTTTAGCTGTTATTATTACGTTGCTGGGATATGTATGACTGGGATATGACTGGGGCCTAGCCGAAGTAAACACTCACTTAGGATGTGTTCATAGTACCGAGCAAGCAAACTAGACGGGTCAGATTACACTCTAGTGGCTGCTAGAATCTGACTAAAGATATTCCTCACTTTCACAAATTTAGAGATCAAAATGAAATTTATCGACGAAGCAAAAATTAGAGTAGAAGCAGGTAAGGGTGGCAATGGCTGCATGAGCTTTCGTCGCGAGAAATACATTCCACGTGGTGGACCGGATGGCGGAGATGGTGGTGACGGCGGTAGTGTTTACGTCGTTGGTGATATCAATGTGAATACCTTGGTGGACTTTCGTTTTACAAAGCAGTTTAAAGCGGATAATGGCGAGCCTGGTGGCGGTCGTAATTTAACCGGGAAAAGCGGTGACGACATTTACATCAAAGTGCCGCTAGGAACCATGGTTTATGATAACGATACAAACGAGTTAATCGGCGATATTGTCGTGGCAAACAAACCGATGTTAGTTGCTCAAAGCGGCTTTCACGGACTGGGTAACACCCGTTATAAAAGCAGTGTCAATCGTGCCCCACGGCAAACCAGTAAAGGAACGCCGGGCGAATTGCGGATGTTGCAAATGGAACTCAAAGTGTTAGCCGATGTTGGCTTATTGGGGATGCCTAATGCGGGTAAATCAACTTTTATTCGTTCGGTGTCAGCTGCAAAGCCAAAAGTAGCTGACTACCCCTTTACTACCTTACATCCTAATTTAGGAGTGGTTCGGGTTGGTACTTCTAAAAGTTTTGTGATTGCCGATATTCCGGGCATTATCGAAGGCGCAGCAGAAGGCGCTGGCCTCGGGATTCAGTTTTTAAAACATGTCGCGCGTACCGGTATTTTATTGCACATTGTGGACATTAGTCCGTATGATGAATCTGATCCGATAGAATCGGTTAACATCATTAGTCATGAACTGGAAAAATACAGCGTTGAATTAACCAATAAACCGCGATGGTTGGTTATCAATAAAATTGATCTAATAGCCGAAGAGCAACGCGAGGAAAAAGTAGCAGAAATTGTGGCAGGTTTGAATTGGACTGGCCCGGTTTTTACTATTTCAGCGTTAACCAAAATTGGAACACAAACTCTGACTTATAAAATAATGGATTTTATTATTGAACAAAAAGCGCTGGAGTTACAAATTCAAGAACAAGAAACAATAGCACAACAAGAAAAGCAACTCGAAACTCCCGAAGGTTCAGATCCGATAGATATGAATCCAAAATAAAAACAACAAACCATGAATCAACGCGAAAAAATAAAAAATACAACACGTTGGGTAGTTAAAATAGGCAGCGCATTATTAACCAATAATGGTGCGGGTCTCAATCACGAAGGAATATCGTCCTGGGTAAAACAAATAGTTGCGTTAAAAAAACAGGGCATCGATGTGGTACTGGTATCGTCGGGTGCTGTCGCCGAAGGCATGTCACGCATTGGCCTTAGTCACCGTCCAATAGAATTACACGAACTGCAAGCCGCTGCTGCAATAGGTCAAATGGGCTTGATTCAATCTTATGAATCGCAATTTCAACATTACGATCTGCATACCGCTCAAATATTATTGACCCATGATGATCTGTCAAACCGTAAACGTTATTTAAACGCCAGAAGCACTTTAAATACCTTGTTAACATTTAACGTGATTCCCGTCGTGAATGAAAATGATACGGTCGTCACCGATGAAATTCGGTTTGGTGACAATGATACTCTAGCGGCATTAGTGGCAAACTTAATAGAAGCTGATTTATTAGTGCTGCTAACCGATCAAAATGGTTTATACACCAAAGACCCACGACACAATAGTGATGCTGAACTGATTACCGAATCCAATATCGATGAGCAATCATTAGATACCATGGTACAAGGTGAATCGGGCAGTTTAGGACGTGGAGGCATGTTAACCAAACTACGTGCGGCACGATTAGCCGCTCGATCGGCCTGTGCGACGGTTATTGCGTCAGGTAGTGACACCGATATTTTACAAAAAATACAACAAGGCGAATCGGTGGGCAGTTTATTATTTACCAATAAAGAAGCATTAAGCGCCAAAAAGCAATGGCTAGCCGGACACTTACAAACTTGTGGCGTGTTAACGCTGGATGATGGTGCGGTTGAAGTATTACAGAATTCAGGTAAAAGCTTGTTGGCTATTGGTGTTAAAAAAGTCGTTGGCAAATTTGTACGGGGTGATATGGTGGTCTGTATTGATATGGACGGTACTGAAATTGCGCGAGGCTTGGTAAATTACAATGCCGACGAGGCGATAATAATCATGTCTGAACCGAGCTATAAAATAGAATCTTTATTAGGCTATGTCGGCGATCCTGAATTAATTAACCGGGATAACTTGGTATTGACCTGAGTGATTCTAACTAATGCTATTGGACATTAAAAAGCCGGAACACAGTCCGGCTTTTAATACGATTGTTGCTAATGCCTCTACTAAGACATTGTGCGTAATCGAATATTTAAACGGCTTTTAGTACGAGCAGCTTTATTCTTGTGAATTAAGCCCTTGTTTGCCATTTTATCAATTTCTGGTGCGGCTTCTTTAAAAGCAGCAATTGCTTTTTCTTTATCGCCACCAGCGATAGCTTTTAAAGTGTCTTTAATAAAAGTACGCATACGTGAGCGCAAGCCTGTATTGTGTGCACGTCGTTTAACTGCTTGGCGCGCACGCTTAATAGATTGTGGTGAATTGGCCAAAGCCTTTCTCCTGCTTAGAGTTTTTTGAGCTGCAAATTATGCGTGTTTTTTGCTATTTTTGCAAATGTTTCTTTAAATAAAGTATTTTGTGCTTGTCTGGGCAAATCATCCTGAAAATTCGCTAAGCTGTTGTAATTTCTTGCAAAATAACGATAACTATCTTATTGTAGCGGGCTTGTTGGTTAATATATCTGTAAAAAATTGAAAAAATGAGTCTATTACGTTCCACTTTTACTGTTAGCGGCTTTACCTTGATATCGCGGGTATCCGGATTTTTACGTGATATCGTGTTAGCTAATATATTTGGTGCCGGCCATGTCACCGATGCCTTTTTTGTAGCATTTAAAATTCCCAATTTTTTACGCCGTTTATTTGCTGAAGGGGCTTTTTCACAAGCATTTGTACCCGTGCTCAGCGAGGTGAAAAACGACGGCGATGCAGCAGTTAATGAATTAGTCCGAAATGTCGCTGGGACTCTAGCGTTAATCTTGAGTCTAATTACGGCAGTAGCGATAATTTCGGCTCCCTTTGTGGTGATGGGATTTACGCTGGGTGGTTTTTCTGACAATCCTGAAAAATTCGATCTTACCGTCGAAATGCTCCGAATTACTTTTCCCTACATTGTGTTTATTTCATTAACTGCACTCGTTAGCAGTGTGCTAAATGTGTATGGTCGGTTTGCAATTCCGGCGTTTACTCCGGTTTTACTCAATATCTGCTTTATTCTGGCAGCGGTATTTTTAGCACCGCAGATGGAACGGCCGGTGGTGGCGCTTGCTTGGGCGGTGTTTGTCGCGGGATTTGTGCAACTGGCGTTTCAACTGCCGTATCTGGCTAAATTGGGCTTATTACATTGGCCGCGATGGGCGTGGCAGAATGAGAAGGTGCAAAAAATCATGCACTTAATGATACCGGGCATCATTGGCAGTTCGGCAGTTCAAATCAATTTACTGATCGATTTGATGATTGCATCGAACCTGCAAGATGGCAGTATTTCATGGCTATATTATTCCGATCGTTTGGTTGAATTTCCACTAGGAGTATTTGGTATTGCGCTGGCCACGGTCATTTTACCAAGCTTATCAAAGCACCATAGTGACGCAGATCCTAAAGCATTTTCCCATACACTGGATTGGGCATTTCGCTGGGTAATTTTAATTAGCACCCCCGCGATGGTGGCATTAATCATTTTGGCAGGGCCATTAATTAGTACTTTATTTCAACATGGCTCATTCACGACTCATTCAGTGACGATGGCAACCTATAGCTTGATTGCGTACAGTTCAGGCTTAATTGGTTTTATCATGATTAAGGTGTTATCCCCAGGTTATTTTGCCAGACAAGACACTCGCAGTCCGGTGCGGTATAGTCTTATTGCAATGGCTATCAATATTACTTTGAATTTGACCTTTGTTTATATTTGGGATGTGTTTGGCTGGCAGGGTCCACATGCAGGTTTGGCATTGGCTACGGCCATTTCTGCCATGATAAATGCACTGCTGTTATTTAGAGGTTTAACCAAACAAGGCATCTATCATCGCGAGTCGGGTTGGTTGCGGTTATTACTGCAGGTTAGTGTAGCGAGTCTCGCGATGGGATTGACTCTGTGGTATTTGGTTGGTGATATTACAAGCTGGACCGGGTTGCCCGGTGGTGAGGGCATTGCGATTGGCACTAAAGTGTTAAATTTGAGTATTTGCGTGATTTCTGGGGTGATAATTTATTTCATGAGCTTGAAATTGCTAGGGCTAAAATTCAGTATATTTCGCAAACCTGTTAGCTCATAGGGCTAATGGCCTAACATTTTCATTTATTTAAAGGTGTCTAATCTTGCTTGGTAGATTAGCAGTAACAGCACAGTTCTTGATATAATAGCGTGCTTAACTGAGCAGAACTCGGGCAGGATAAAATGGAACTGATACGCGGCATTCACAATATCAAAGCGAGACATCATGGTTGTGTGGCAACCATTGGAAATTTTGATGGAGTGCATCTTGGTCATCAGGCTGTTATCGGTCAATTGGCCGAAAAGTCGGCTGAATTGAACTTAGCCATGGTGGTGATCAGTTTTGAGCCACAACCGATGGAATATTTTTTACATGACAAGGCACCATCACGGTTGTCCCGTTTTCGGGAAAAATGCACAGCATTAAGTCGTTACTCCGTGACTCAAATGTTAAGTCTGCCTTTTAACAAAAAGTTAGCTGCGATGTCGGCTCAGGATTTTATTGATAAAATCCTGATAGAAAAGCTCGGTGTACGATATCTGGTTATTGGCGATGATTTTCGTTTTGGTCATAAGCGCCAAGGAAATTTTGAAATGCTACAACAAGCCGGTCTTCAAAATGGTTTTCAAGTTGTTAATATGGATACCTTTGAACTCGATGGCGAACGGGTTAGTAGTACCCGGATACGAGAATCATTACGTAAGGGCGATTTACTCTACGCAGAAAAATTACTAGGCCGACGTTATCGTATGAGTGGCCGAGTTGCTCATGGTGACAAACTAGGACGCGAACTTGGTTTTCCAACGGCTAATATATTTTTACACCGAAAAGTTTCTCCGATGGAAGGAATTTTTGTAGTACAAGTATTTGGTCTGGACGGCGAGCCAATTGATGGTGTGGCAAGCATTGGTAATAGACCAACCGTTAATGGTACAAAAACATTGCTCGAAGTTTTTATGTTTGATTTTAATAGAGAAATTTACGGTGAGCATTTACAAGTTAGTTTTTTACACAAGCTTCGAGACCAAATTCGTTTTGATAATTTAGATGAATTAAAAGTTCAAATAAATAACGATGTGATTGACGCTAAAGATTTTTTAAAAAATCGACATAAACACGTTAACTAATTTTATTAACAATAACCTCAATAAGAAAAGACTGTGACTGATTATAAAGAGACATTAAATTTACCAAAAACCAAATTTTCAATGAAAGCTAATTTGGCCAATAGAGAACCTAACTGGGTTAAAGCATGGCACAAGGATGATCTTTATGCTCAAATTCGTCAAGCTTGTGAAGGTCGGCCAAAATTTATTTTGCATGATGGACCGCCTTATGCAAACGGCGATATTCATATTGGACACGCAGTCAATAAAATCTTAAAAGACATCATTATCAAATCAAAAACCTTGAGTGGTTTTGATGCGCCTTATATTCCAGGGTGGGATTGTCATGGTCTTCCAATTGAATTACAGGTTGAGAAAAAAATCGGTAAACCGGGAGTTAAAGTAACCCCCGAAGTGTTTCGCACCAAATGCCGTGAATATGCGCAGCGGCAGGTTAATGGTCAACGTGATGACTTTAAACGACTCGGCGTACTAGGTGACTGGGATAATCCTTATCTAACAATGGATTTTAAATTTGAAGCCAATACTATTCGTGCATTGGGTAAAATAATTGATGCAGGACATTTGCACAAAGGTTCAAAGCCGGTGCATTGGTGTACGAGCTGTGGTTCTGCATTGGCTGAAGCAGAAGTAGAATATGAAAATAAAAAATCACCCGCAATTGATGTCCGTTTTGAAGTGCTTGATGTTGATGCCTTAAAGCATTGTCTCGAGTTTGAAAATGGTGCTGAATTAAATTCAGATAGAGTGTCCGTTATAATTTGGACAACGACACCATGGACTTTACCTGCTAATCAAGCTGTTGCCGTGAATGCAAAATTAGATTACGTGGTTATTTGGTGTGAAGGTGTGGGTGAGCACGCGGCGGAATATTTAATTCTGGCCGATGAATTATTAGAAACCGCAATAACCCGGTATGGTTTGAAAGAATATAAAATTGTTGCACGTTGTACCGGTGACAAATTAGAAGGCTTAAAATTAGCCCATCCTTTTTATAAGCGAGAAGTTCCCATTATTCTAGGTGAGCACGTGACTGTCGAGGCAGGAACCGGAGCAGTACATACTGCACCAGGACACGGTGCTGACGATTACGTGGTTGGTATGCGCTATAATTTAGAAATTGATAACCCCGTGGATTCAAACGGCGTGTTTTTAGCATCGACTGAATTTTTTGCTGGTGAGCATGTTTTTAAAGCAAATCCTAAAGTCATTGATATATTAATTAAGAATAATAACTTAGTGCTCGAACAAGCTTTGGATCATAGCTATCCACATTGCTGGCGACATAAAACCCCCATTATTTTTCGAGCCACACCGCAGTGGTTTATTAGTATGGAACAAAATAATCTACGCGAGCAAACTAATAAAGAAATTAAAAAAACCAACTGGATGCCATCATGGGGTGAAGCTCGAATAAAATCGATGGTAAATAACCGGCCCGACTGGTGTATCTCGCGCCAACGAACCTGGGGTGTGCCCATTCCTTTATTTGTGCATAAAGAAACCGGTGAGTTACACCCGGATACTAAAAATTTAATCGAACAAGTTGCCGTTAAAGTTGAAGCTAAAGGCGTTGATGCCTGGTTTGAATTAGAAAAATCTGAAATATTAGGATCGGATGCCGATCAATACGATAAATTGAGTGATACCTTGGATGTCTGGTTTGACTCTGGTGTGAGCCATTTTACTGTCATGGATCAGCGTGATGAGTTTGGAGAGAATCCAGTAGCCGATTTATATTTAGAAGGCTCGGATCAACATCGAGGTTGGTTTCAATCATCGTTACTCAGTTCAGTCGCGATTAATAATCGTGCGCCGTATAAATCGGTATTAACCCACGGTTTCACTGTTGACTCAAAAGGTCAAAAAATGTCGAAGTCCAAGGGTAATGTCATGTCGCCACAAAAAGTGGCGAACAGTCTCGGTGCCGATATTATTCGTTTGTGGGTTGCCGCAACAGACTACCGTACTGAGATGACAGTATCCGACGAAATTTTAAAACGCATGTCCGATGCATATCGTCGTATTCGAAACACAATGCGTTTTTTATTAGCTAATCTAGACGGTTTTGATCCTAAAAAAGACTGTGTCGCTGCTGATGATATGTTGGCATTGGATTTTTGGGCAGTGTCGGCAGTCCAAAAGTTGCAAGAAGAAATTATCGATGCGTATGATCAATATGAATTTCATCATGCCTATCAAAAAATACATAATTTTTGTGCGAATGAGTTAGGTGGTTTTTATCTTGATATAATTAAAGATCGTCAATACACCACCAAAGAAAATAGTAACACACGTCGCTCGGCACAAACTGCTATGTACTATATTATCGAAACCTTAGTCCGTTTGATGTCACCAATCCTGAGTTTTACGGCAGAAGAAATCTGGAAAATTTTACCCGGTGAACGCGATGCAAACTGTGCCGCGTCTGTCTTTTTAGATGCCTGGTATACACTGCCAAAAATGCAGTCACGTAACCCCGATATGGATTTAAAATATTGGGCAACAGTGATGGAAGTACGAGATGTTGTGTCAAAACAGTTAGAAGCACTACGCGCTGCTGGTGACATCGGTTCAGCATTAGATGCTGAAGTGGTACTTTATTGTGATAAAGAACTCCATGAGCTGCTATCAAAATTGGATGATGAATTACGGTTTGTGTTAATTACTTCCTATGCTCAAATTAAATTAGCGGATACACCGCCAGACACTGTAGAAATGGTAACGCTATCAAGCAATAATAAAATGGCTGTGGCAGTTGTTGCATCAAAACATGAGAAATGCATTCGTTGTTGGCATCATAGAGAAGACGTTGGCTCGGTTGCAGCACATCCTGAAATTTGTTCACGTTGTGTTGAGAATATTGATGGCGATGGTGAACCACGGTCATATGCGTAAACTACATCAGCGTTTATGAGCTCTTAAAGTTTAAACTAGAACTGAAAAATAGGATTAGAAATAGAAAATGTTAAAATGGTTATGGGTCACTGGCGTAGTGGTAATTTTAGATCAAATTACAAAACAAATATCGGTGGCTAAATTGGTATTATGTGAATATTTTCCATGTCAAAGCATTGAAGTGATGCCGATGTTTGATTTTACCTTAATGTATAATCGTGGCGCTGCATTTAGTTTCTTAAATGACGCCGGTGGTTGGCAACGTTGGGCGTTTTCAGCGATAGCTATTATTGTTAGTGGTTTTATATTTATGTGGATTCGGAAATTATCGGCTGCTGAAAAATGGATTGCGATTGCACTCGCGTTAATTCTTGGTGGAGCCTTGGGTAATGTTATCGACCGTTTGATCTTTGGTTATGTTATCGATTTTATTCATGTTTATATCGAATGGGGTGGCAGTAAACATTATTGGCCTGCATTTAATATAGCAGACTCGGCTATTAGTATTGGTGCTGCCATGTTAATCATTGATATGTTGCGTAATTTTAAAAATGAACCTTCCGACACAACTACTTCAAAATAAATATTATGAACGATACGAATAATACTGATTTGTCAATAAACGTCGGTAGTGAAGTGGTTATGCACTTTTCCCTTAGTTTAAAAGACGGTACAGTGGCTGACGGTACGTCTGCCGATGAACCCTTAAGTTTTACCATGGGTGATGGCACTCTGATTGAAGGTTTGGAAATGGTGCTGTATGGTTTAAAAGCCGGTGATAAGCAAACATTAGAAATTGAACCGCGAGATGCCTTTGGATTTCCGGATGATGAAAATGTCCACGATATGTCTCTTGACGAGTTTTCAAAAGAGCTGGACATGAAAGAAGGTACTATAATTAGTTTTTCAACACCATCGGGTGATGAAATTCCTGGTACCATCATTGAAATCGTTGATGAAACCGTAAAGGTAGATTTTAACCATCCTCTGGCCGGTCATATTATTCGATTTTTTGTTGATGTCTTAACTGTAAAATAGTGAACTCACATCAACTTGTAATAAGATGCGATACCGCAAATGGTTATTATAAAGTTGGTTGGTCTTCTGAGTTACCGCTAGGACGCTTTCAACATATTGAATTAGTGACTGAGTCAGAGACTTTGTCTGTACTCAATTCAAAAAATCCGCTTTATTCTATGTATGTGGCTGCTTGTACCCGAGTATCTAATTTAAATGCGTCATTAATAAAAACTGAGAAAACCGACAAAAATGCTTTAGGTTGGTTGCCCGTTTACTTAGCTCTCAATGATGATAGTGTTGAGGTAGTACCCGATGAATTCGGTTGTTTTAATGCTATAGCACTAAAAACACGCTATAGACTCTCTAAAAATAGTAATGAGGTCTGGGCTGTTATTCATAATAGCGCAGTGCTTCAAGTGGAATCGAGATACCCAAGAAATAAACTTGCTGAATTGCAATATCAAATATGGAAACATCATAAGCTTGATAAGTTAAGCGAGTTTGGTGGTGAAATAGTTCAAGGAAAGCTATTAGTCAGCTTTAGCGGTTTGTGGTTTGTCGAAAATAATAATGCTTAATGGAATAGCCGAGTTGAATCTCGATTATTCCATTTTTACTTTAAAATGGTGCTTAAGTTATTGAATTAATGCAAATACATGCAAAATTTGGCATTAATCAAAACAGCTAATTGTGGTAAAATCTAACTATGAATGTATTACTAGCAAATCCCCGTGGGTTCTGTGCCGGTGTTGACCGCGCGATAGGAATCGTTGAAACCGCATTAGACATGTTTGGTGCACCTATTTATGTACGACATGAAGTTGTTCACAACCAATACGTTGTTGAGTGTCTGCGTTCCAAAGGTGCCATTTTTGTTGAAGAAGTGGAAGAAGTTCCAGAAAAATCCATTGTTATTTTTAGTGCCCATGGCGTGTCGCAACGCGTTAGAATTCAAGCGGAACAAAAGGGTTTAAAAGTTTTTGATGCGACTTGTCCTTTAGTCACCAAAGTGCATATGGAAGTGACTAAGTTTAGTAAGGCTGGCCACGAATGTATTTTAATTGGACATGCTGGGCACCCTGAAGTTGAAGGTACCATGGGGCAATACGATTCGAGTACGGGCGGAAAAATGTATCTTGTTGAAAATGAGGCCGATGTATTAGCACTTGAAGTAAACGATCCGGCGAATCTTGCCTATGTTACTCAAACAACGTTATCAATGGATGATACCGCAATAGTGATTGATGCATTACGCACTAGATTTGAAAACATCAAAGGTCCTCGAAAGGACGATATTTGTTATGCCACTCAAAATCGCCAGGATGCAGTAAAACAACTGGCCAACAAATGTGATGTGGTGTTAGTTGTTGGTTCACCCAATAGCTCTAACTCCAACCGATTGCGTGAAGTTGCAGAACGTTTAGGTACACCAGCGTATTTAATTGATGATGAAACTGAGCTGCAAAAAAGTTGGTTCGAGAATAAAAACAATATTGGTTTAACCGCAGGTGCATCAGCTCCCTGTTTACTGGTTGAAAATGTTATCGACAAACTACAACAATGGGGTGCTAAAAATGTGGATCAAATCAACGGCATCACCGAAAGAGTGGTATTTTCGTTACCCAAAGAGTTACAACAACGCTAATAAATATACTACGTACCACTCCAACAACGCGCTAAAGTACCGGTACCATCAGTAGAGGTAAAAGTCTTTTGGCCTAAGTGATCAATCGACATGGTGGTACACTGTTCATCAACTCCGGTTAATCTGGTAACCATTAATGTGTAAGTGTTCGCTGTTTGAGCGGAAACTGTCACTACAAATCGATTATTAACCGAATTAATAAATCCCGCAGGAATTGTACATAAAGTATAAACGCCACCTCGGTCTCTGCCACAGGCTTCAAACTCCTGAATAGCTCTAACAATTGCACTAACACCCTCACCACGAAGTCCCTTATCTTTTTGAGTACCAAGTAAATTAAATGCAATTGCAGCTAGTATTGAAATTATCGCCACAACGATTAAGAGTTCGATAATAGTCATACCGTGTTGGCGGCGCAGTACCTGCCGTTTAAATGATTTTTTCATAACTAATCCTAAACTTAGTTTGGTTGAACCCAAATATCTGAAATTGTATTAACACCCTGTTTGCTTGAATATTTAAACTTAACATACATTTCATGATGTAACTTTTTAACCGCAAGATATTTATCACCACCTAATCCAAACACTCTAACGGTATTTGATAGTTTATAAGCGACACCTGCAATTTTAATATCAAGCTTATTATAGTTTACTTGTTGTATTGCGCCACGTTGGTTGGTTGCAGCGTGCGCTGTTAGTGATAATGACAACGCGCTTATAAAAAATAATATGATTAAACTAATTTTTTTCATTTCGTAACTCCATTGTTACTCTAATTAAGTCAAATTTTTGTAGTGAGTTCATTAACTACCTAATTTGTCGCCATGAATGACGGCGGTTTGCACCAGCTGGACTTTTTTCTGTCATCACTTGAACTGTACCGGCAGATGTCGTCATTATTTTTTTATCGGTTTGTTCACCGGCCAAGATAGTCGGGCTACTTAACTTACCATCATAACGTCGACCTGCGGGATTTTTACTTGGTGTGCTTTCATCATTATCATCGTCATCCGAGTCAAAATTATTAACTTTGCCATCGCCAGTTAAATCAAATACGGAAAACTGCGGTGCACTACCATCGCGTGTATCTAACTCCATTAACCAACTGACTCCTCCAAAATCACAGACAGCAGAGGAGGGAATATTACTAACAAAAATTATATTATTGCCACGTTTAACCGCGGTGCTAACTTGACGTTCACCTTGATCGGGTAATACTAAAAACCAATTTTGTGGTGTATTATTACCGTTAGTCGATACGTGTCTGATAGTTGAGGTTGCAGAACTTCCGCCGCCATCTGTTAACGTAATTGATTTTTCCTGAGTAACAATTTGTTTTGTGAAACCAGTTAAGTCGGTGTAACTAGTACCATCATCTTTATCAATCACACCGTAGAAGTGTTCTTTGATGGTGGCATTGCTTGAGTTAGAATCGGCAACATCCAAATAACGTCCTGTGCCGAAAAATAATTGATAGCCACCTGTTCCAGAATTTGCCACAATAGGACGAGTTGTTATTGCTTGTGTCACTCCAGCTTCATCTTGGGCTATAAATAAGGGCTTGGGTATATTGCCGGTTTTAAATGCAACATCCCATTTTGATGCTAGTTTATCGGTAACATCAAATTTCCACATATTTCCTAATAAATCGCCACCATAAATATAGTCTGCAATTTTATCACCGTCGATATCCACAGGAGTCACTGACGCTATACCATTAGGTGTGGCTACTGAGCCTTGTTTAGTGTCAATTTTTACGTAGTCAGTTGCTTGCCATACGCCGCCGGTGCCTGTTGGTCCGTCCATGAATACAATAAATAATGACGCAGTACCTGTGGTACTCGGAGTGCCGTCTGGTTCTGAGTTATTATAACCATTGCCAAAAACAGCAGCCCATTTGTCATTTTGCATACGGATAATAGCAACTCGACCATAGGTATAGCCCAAATCGGGATCAACTTTATCGGTAAATTCCCAATAAGCCACCTTTGATGGGGTTGAAAATTTTGTAGGATCTGTGACGTCTAAGGCAAAGATACCTTTACCCCCTTTATTTAAACTACCAACCAGTGCACTTACCCAACTACTGCCAACGAATATATCAATAACATTGGCTGAACCATCAACATAAAATTGATGCGTATATCCGGTTTTACTAAATGCATTTAAGTTGGGTATCACCTCGGAAGGAATGTAGGCAAATTTTTCTATACCGGTTACAGCATCGATAGCATGTAACATTCCGTCGTTAGCGCCAAAGTAGACCATCGGATCTCTATCTTTAATTCCTGTTTTACTGATAAATTTAGAATACTCACAGCCAGTACAGTTTTCCGGTACCGATGGAGTACCATCACCCCATTTGTCAGGATATAAATTTCCAGGAGGGCCAACATATAATGGTTGAGAATTTACGATGGTGCCTAAACGGCTAACTCGATCGCGTAAATCTTTTGCACCAAAAGTACAGACACCAGCAATATTCGATACCTCACAAGCTTGTGTTCCGCGGATGTAGTTTAATACTTTTTCTCTTTCATTGGCATCGGCTCCCAGACTATCGAATTGTGCTGCAGTTAACGTGCTGGTAGTTGGGACTGCCGACCATGTAAAACTTACAGCACTAGTGCCATTAAATGAATGAATGTTACGTGCAGCTGAGTTTGGTAATAATGCACCCGCATCCCAAATGGAACCTGAAGGCCCAGCCCCTCCAGTTATTAAATTACCCGATACTGGATCAATTTTATAATATAGTAATTGGCCACTGGAATTGCCGCTGTGATAGCGTCCAAAATAAATCCCCGTATCACTACTCACAAAACCTGAACTCGCAGCAACGGATGCAGAAGCACTGGTGCGTCCTTGAATATTAATAAGCGCTCCGGTCAGTGCTGCAGTAAGTCCAGCTGAATCGTTTGCTTGAAAATATTCACCATCGCCATATTCCGCGGCATCTTTGAGCATTTGATTGTCCAATGCGAAACCCACGGTAAAGGTAACTAGATTTTGTTTGGGGTAATCACCAGCATCAAAACTAACACCGCCATTATCAACGTCGGGTGCTTTACGTAAATCAATATCAAAAGCGAATTTAGCAATGTCATCTAGGTATAACGAAAAACCTTCATTACCTTCGGCGCCGCCATTGAGTTGAAAACCGTCGGAGTATTGAGGAATGGCGTTAGCGTTAAAATTAGCGATGGTCGTCGCAGGAGCTAATTGATCCCAGTCGGGTAAATCTGTTCCTGGATCATCAGGATCATTATTCGGAAAATTCATATCAAACGTTGGATAACCATCGGTCACTACAATGGCATAATTCTTTTGGCAACGCTCTGTAATGGGACTAGTGAAACCATCAAGGCCTCTAAAATAACGTGTTACTTCGTAATACGATTCAGCCAAAGGTGTCCAACTATTCGGCGTTAGTAAATTAATCTGATTTGTCACATTTGCTTTAACTGAGGTACACTCAACATCGATACCACCAGCCTGTTGAAAATCGAATGATTGTAAACAAAAATTCATATTAGCTGAATTGTCAATCACACTGACCGAAACGTCACGAGCAACATTCATTCTAAAATCATTTGGTACAATGGCTCGAATATCAAGTTCGTTGCCAGCACCACCATTGACACCGTAGGTTTCGAAGAGATAATTTAGGTAGTTACCATTGTAGCGAGTTTCTTCACCTGTTACTGGATCGGGTAATCTTAGACAACGTACATTACCGCCATTGTTTCCTTCGAAAAAATTATTATTACAGGCTCCTTGATTGACTGTATGTAAGTGGATATTACCATTTGTTACAGTCCAGTCGTTAGAACTCCAATCGGTATAAGCCACAGCTGGATCGTAACCCGCATCCCAAATAACATTATTCATACTACCTGAATCATCCAAAAGGAACATAATGTTTGGTTTAGAAAATGTTGTGACAGTCAATGGTGAGTCTGGAATACTTAATGTAGCAGCTATTGAAGGTTGAATTAATCCAAAACTCAGCAGACTGCATAAGATTCCAGTTTTGATACTAATATTAAATCGTTTCATTTGGATTACTCCAGTTATAATATTTTATTACAAATATATTTAAAATTTTCTATTAATTAATTTTAGTTCCACCGTTTTGAAACTGTGGATTGGATTATAGATTCTGATAAGCTAGTTGAACCTGTTCCACGTGCGGTCATACGATAGTAGGTTGTTCCCGTAGGGTTTGATGTAATACCAATATCAATACTATCGAGTTCATACTGTTTCCATTCAACAACAATTCGTGGATCTATTAAAACATTGTCAAGATTAACCGGAATTGGAGTACAGCAATAATCATAAGCATTATCATTCCACCAAGTTTGAGAAAAAACAGCAGATTCATCCCACCACTCATCAGTCAGGTAGGTAGCGAAAAGAATGTTTTTATTGGTTGCTTTATCCACGTCATAAATACAACGTGTATTGTTATCACAGTCTTGACTTAATAAAGCCGATTCAAGTGGCTGGGAACGAAGCCATTCTTGTTCACGTCGTATTAACGTATCGGCGGCATTAAATGCTAATATTGCATCACCCATATTAGCAGCCATTCGTTGTTGCATTAAATTTGTGCCCATTGCGCCAATACCAAGTAAAGTCAGAGAGAACAGTAAAATTAATCCGATAATTAATACTGCGCCACGCTGATTTTTTAGCTTGATAGAGTATTTTTTTGAAGTAATATTTTTCATCATAGTTTTCTCTTATGGTGTCCGATTTCGTAAATTAATAGTGACGGTATACGCTTGTCTAATTCTAAAGTCCGTCGGTGTAATAGTGGCTCCGTTCCATTCGTATTTTCGAATTCTGTTTGATACTTCATTACTGCGCATTAATAACCGAATTCGTAAATTAACAACACTCGCCCAAAATGTACTGTCATTGTTTAATGGGTTAGTGCCGAGATTTTCAATTTGAGTTGCGGTTAAATAGGTATCTGCACCAATTTCATCTATGTCGGTATTTTGTACGTAATCAAGATCGACTCCGTAATCAATTAACATCGACTGAACATTGTCGGCAATTTGATTTTCAAAAACACCGTAAGCGCCACCTTGAGAAAATAAACCTCGAACATACAAGCTAGGGTTATTTGAAATGGGATCAGTTTTTATAAAATAGGTGTCACGTTGTAGTTTTACAATGGTGGCATCAGTACCATAAATTTTACTGAGTTTGTTGGTGATATTACCGCTAGCCGCGTGAGTTAACGTTGCCGCATTTTTCATACCCGAATCATTAGGATTATTGGTGATTTTAAATATATCTGCTCGTTCACAATCCGTTATCATGACGATTTCATCTTTTTGGAAACTGCAACTACTGAGTATTTGAACATTAGCGTTATTAGGAGCTGTATTACCGGTAAGTTGACCACCACAACTCGAACCACGCCTGATGGTGACTGCATCGGTATCGGCTACGACATTACCGGATGGTGACGGAAAGGCTGGATTAATCGAACCTGCAGTATTAGCATGTCCCTGAATAAAATTGTTTGGATTAAAATCAACACCGCCTAACTCATTTTTATCAGCCAGTATATTATTTGGTGTCATTAATGATAAATTTTTGCAACCAAGGTAACCTGCATTACGAATTTCTTTGGTTAAAATATCCAATGCATAACGCGCATTTTCCTGTAAACGCCCAAACTCATCTTGCACAAAATAGGTCTTTTTAGTGTTAGAGTAAATTGAACCAACACCGACTAATAATATAGAGCTAATTGCCATAGCTATCATTAACTCGATTAATGTTACACCGAAAATTTTATTTTGATTCATCATAATGTTTCTCATCAAATATTTGTTTATCTTCAATTTAAAAGTGATATTAGGGTTGCATATTGTATTGCATGCACTTTAAAGCATTACTATTTAATGGATCACAAAGCGGAAAGCCAAAAGCATCTTTCGTATAACCACTTCCAATATTGTCTTCATCCCATGAAACGGTGATAACAAATGCTGAACCGGAGCGCCGAACGGTGCCAAGACCACCGGGCAGTACGCGTTGATTTTCAGTATTCCACATTGCTAAATCTCTTGCTGCTAGTTGTGCGGTAGTACAACCAGCTGAAGGCAACTTTGTTTCTATATTACAGTTCGGTAATCCTGGTATACCGGATAGTTGGTTATAAACATCATCACCGCCATTAGCTGTTAATTTGTGACCTTTGGTGTTAGACCGAATACGTTCTGCAAAATCGTATATTTGAGAAGTCGCTACCGTACGCATATAGGCAGTATTGCTACTTTTAATTGATGCGCCCTGTAATCCTGCAAGACCTAAAACACCGACAGATAAAATAATCAAAGCAACCATTATTTCTATCATGGTAAAGCCTGTTTGCAATTTAGCTTTCGATGTCATTGTTTTATTCATTTTATTGCTCACTGTAGTAATGTAAATAATTAAGGACAGGTTACTTGGGTAGTCACTTCAAGACGTCCAATCGGAAATAATGTAAGTGTTTTGCCATAGTTACCTGAGCGACCGGTTTGGCATAAGACAAATGTTTCACCCGCATTAACGGTAACATCCGAACGTCCATTAGGTGTAAAAACAACTTTGTCAGGTACTGCGCCTATACCGGTAAATACAGTACCACTTCCCAATGATGCTACAACTCGGAGTAGTTCATCCGCATCGGCAACTGAATCACCATCGGTGTCAACGTAAACATGCCAGCCATTGTTCCAGGCTGATGATCCATCTAAGGTTTCGATAGTGACACTGCGAACTCGACGGATGGCTTCACTTCGTGCATATTGTAAATTGGATGAAAGGTTGTTTACTTGATTAACTAATCGGTTATTATCCGAATAGCCTGTCATTTGAGGAAATGCAATTGCTGCGAGTATCCCAAATATAGCCATGCTGACTAATAACTCGACAAGAGTGAAGCCTGATTGATTTTGCATTTTTTCTGCCTATGTTTAGATGCAGATCCATTGCGGGTAATTTCTTATGTTAAATTTATAGCGTGTTAGGTAGCATTTGTCGCGTTTACTCCGATGTGCTGCATAATTAATCAGATAAAGTGATTTTCCTTATATAAATTGAGATAATAACCGTGAGTTAGGCGTTAATTATGTTATTTAGCCTATAAATCAAGAAATGATTGTTTATAATAAATTTTTTACTGAGGGTGTTTTTTTAAATGTTCGATACAATTATTGTTGGTGCTGGTGCGATAGGAATGATGACAGCTCAGTTTTTATCACAACAAGGTCAGAAAGTGTGTTTAATCGAAAAGGGTGTCGTTGGGTCTGAGTCGAGTTGGGCTGGTGGTGGAATAATATCGCCGTTGTATCCTTGGCGTTATTCGAATGCGGTTAATAATCTTGCGCAGTGGAGCCAAAGACATTATCCATATTTTTTAAGTGAATTGACCAGTAATACTGGTATTGACTCTGAATTTCTGCAAAGTGGTTTATTAATTCGAATTAATGAAGAACATAAACCGGATATAGAGTCCTGGCTTAAGCATTATGCAACGGATGCGGAATTTGTATCGGCGCTACAAGCTCGCGAGATTGAGGCGGTAGGAAATAATAGTGAGGCAGAGTCACTATGGTTACCGACAGTAGGCCAAGTTAGAAATCCTCGTTTTATCAAAGCAATGCATCAATTGATGCACAATAATAATATTACAGTGCATGAAGGTTGTGAAGTATTTGCCCTTATCGAGCAAAACAAACGCTTTTCTGCCGTCAAAACTTCGGCTGGGGATTTTAAAGCTGCAAATCTAATTATTGCTAGTGGAGCTTGGAGTAGTCAATTATTGGATAAAATGGGCCTTGCTCAAAACCAAATTAAAATTGAGCCTGTAAGAGGGCAGATGATGATTATCAAAACCCCTCCTGATACTTTAAAGCGTATTATTTTGGATGCCGATCATTATTTAATTCCACGTAAAGATGGACGGGTACTGATAGGAAGTACCTTAGAATACGTTGGCTTTGATAAAACCACCACTGAACATGCTCATAATGAGTTATTAAAAGCAGCACATGTGATAGCACCTGTATTAAGTAAATTTCCAGTCGAGCATCATTGGGCGGGATTACGTCCAGGCAGTTCTGATGGTATTCCTTATATATGTCAGCTTCCGGATCTATCGGGTGTTTTTGTTAATAGTGGCCACTTTCGAAATGGTATTGTCTTGGGTTTAGCATCAGCTCAATTAATGACAAATATTGTGTTAGAACAACCCTCTATTCTTGATTTAAACGATTATGATGTTAGTGAATCAATCGATTCTAGAATATAATCCAATATATTCAACATGTTATATCGTTTACCATAATCCGGGAATATGATAATTAGACTTAGTATTTACCCTGATAGTATTTTAAATAGCACTTCGTATATACTAAATTCATGCTAAATGATATTAAACAAAAATCCGAAGCACTTTCAAGCTACACCGAGGAGCAACAACCTCAATCTATTTTGAAAGATGCCGTGATAAAGAGACTAAAATCTCACAACATAACGCCGACTCAACAACGTGTTGAGATTGCGCAAATTCTATTTGAACGGCCACAGCATTTATCCGCAGAGCAAGTACTTGCAAAGGTAAATGGAACCACAGCTGTATCGAAAGCAACGGTATATAATACCTTGGGATTATTTGCACGCAAAGGCCTGATTCACGAAGTAGTTGTTGACCCTTCAAAGGTGTTCTATGATTCTAACGTAGTGAAGCATCACCATTTTTATAACTTGGATACCGGTTTATTAACGGATATCGAAATGGGTGCTATTGAGTTAAACTCAATGCCAGAGCTACCAACAGGAACAAAATCAGTTGCTGTTGATGTTATTATTCGTGTAAGAAATAACTAATCTAGACTTAGCAATTTTCAATAACTCCCTCCCGTTATTAATTGCTGCGTTGATGTGATGTATTAGAATCTGATTTTTTTAACAACTGTTTATAACGGCTTCTGTTACACAAACTTTCTTGATATCAATCCCTACACTGTAAAGTAACAGCATAGGAATTAACGTGTCTGATTATTAGTTAATTTGAAACAGAAAATGATTAGTTTATAATTACTTATAAATGGCCATTTTGTTGAATATCCGTTACCCAATAAATGCCATGACCTTGAATGCCATTCGTGTGGTTTCGAATCGAATCCAAAACATAACTAACATCATCATCCTCAAGTAAAATTTCAACTTGTACTCGTGGCGTGTAACCAACGACTTTATCACGAGCCGAGAGTAACGAGTCACCTTCGACTTGAACGCCGTGTCCTTCAACATCGACAAAAGTAAAACCGGAAACTTGTTCAATACTGCGCAGTTGATCTGCAAGATCTTGTTGCACATTGGTATGTACTATTAATGTTAATTGTTTCATCGTGACATTTCCTTTGTTTGTTGTGGCGCAAGTTTGGTTTTTCGTTCAGAGCGACCTTCAAGCCAAGCATATAATGTTGGTAACAATATAAGAGTCAATAGTGTCGATGAGAATAAACCGCCAATGACAACAACGGCTAGAGGTCGTTGCAATTCTGAACCGGGACCGGTAGCAAACAATAATGGCATCAATCCAAGACTTGCAATTAGTGCAGTCATTAATACTGGACGGAGTCGACGTTCAGCTCCTTCTCGAACAGCTTGTAAAACATTGCGACCGGAATCACGAAGTTGATTAAAGAAACTAACCATCACCACACCATTTAAAACAGCAACACCAAACAGCGTAATAAAGCCGACCGAAGCGGGTACGGATAAATACAATCCAGATAGATATAAACTGACGACACCACCAATCATAGCAAACGGAATATTTAAAATAATTAAACCTGCCTGAGTTAATGATCTGAAAGTAATAAATAACATCAAAAATATTAATGCGATGGCAATCGGTACAACTGTGCTTAAACGTTTTGCGGCACGTTGTTGATTTTCAAATTGACCACCAAAAGTAATATAATAACCTGGCGGTAGAACGACATTTTTTTCTATATTTTTTTGAATTTCTTTAACAAATCCAACGACGTCACGTCCCTCAACATTGGCTTGCACCACAACTTGGCGGCGGGCAGATTCGCGTGCAATTTCTACTGGTCCATCGACATCGTGTATCTTGGCTAATATATGCAACGGCACCTTAGCACCTTGAGGTGTTTTTACTAACAACGATTTAATATCATCAGATGTTGTACGCGCAGTTTGAGGGTAGCGAAGTAATACAGCAGTACGTCGATTGTCTTCGATGATTTCGGTGACGACCGCCCCCGCAATAGCGCGTTCGATTAATAAATTAATATCTTCAACACTAATTCCATATTGTGCAATGACAGCAGGACGAACGTCAATTTGCAAATAGGTTTGTCCTGATAATCGACCACGAAAGACATCAACAGAACCTGTTGTATCCGACACTTGTTTTTCTATTTCGATAGATAAACGTTCAAGTATTTTTAAATCATCACCATAAAGTTTAATTGCCATAGCCGCACGTACACCGGTGAGCATTTCAGATACTCGCATGTCTATTGGTTGAGTAAAAGCAAAATCAATACCATCAAAACGATCGAGCTTTTCCCGTAATTTCTCTAGCAAAGTCGCTTGATCAATAGTCCATTCGCTACGGGGTTTGGTAATAATGAAATTATCGGTTTGGTACAAGCCCATTGGATCCATGCGTAGTTCATCTGCACCCGTGCGCGATACCACGCCGATAACTTCAGGAATTTCCATAAAGGCTTTTTGGATTGGAGCGTCTAGTTCCAGAGAATGCGTTAGTGAAACATCTGAGGATTTTTCAACTATTATTACGGTTGAACCTTCATCCATGATTGGCATAAATTCTTTACCAATCAAAGGAAATAAAGCAATTGCACCGGCTAATGCTAGCACCGCAGTTGATACAGACATTAAACGAAATCGTAAAGCCAAGTTGACAATTGGACGGTAGATATTTTTTAATTTACTTAATAACCAACCATCACCCTCATGCCCGCTACGCATTAACAAACTTGCAAGAACGGGTATTACCGTTAATGACAATATTAATGAACCAATTAATGCAAAGGAGATTGTTACCGCTAATGGCGTAAACATTTTACCTTCGAGACCGGTTAAACTAAATATGGGTAAAAATACTACGATAATAATTAATACACCACTAATAACCGGAGTGGCAACTTCCAATGTTGCACGGTATATCAAGTGTAGGCGGTTTACTCCTTTTGGAGCAGTATTTAATTGCGAGTGTATATTTTCTACTACCACAACGGCAGCATCAACTAGAATACCTATTGCAATTGCGAGACCACCCAACGACATTAAATTAGCCGAAACCCCAGTTACTCGCATCATAATAAAAGTAAATAATACCGACAATGGCAAAATTAATGCAACCGTAAATGCGGCACGTAAGTTACCTAACATTACAATTAAGACCAATAGCACCAAAATAACGGCTTCACCTAATGCTTTTTCAACTGTCCACACTGCCGCTTTTACTAAATCGCTGCGATCATAAAACGATGTAATTTTTATCCCTTTTGGTAATGTCTTCTTAATTGACTCTAATTCACGTTTAACACCGAGCACAGTAGCGCGACTATTAGCACCCAAACGCAGTAATGCCAAACCTGTTACTACTTCACCTTCACCATCTGCAGTTACCGCACCGTAGCGTGTTAATGAACCGATTTTAACAGTCGCTATTTTTCCTAGTTTTATGGGCACGCCATTTTGTGTTGCAACAGTTACGCCGCGTATATCGTCTTCATTTCGTAGCAAACCGACCGTGCGAACTAGCAACATTTTGGAACCACGTTCGATACGATCACCACCGGCATTACGGTTATTTTTTTCTAATGCCATTTGTATATCATCAAGGCTAAGGCCATAACGAACTAACGCTTTTGGATTTGGGTTAACCTCGAAGGCTCGAACTTTACCACCTAAAGAATTAACATCAGCAACCCCTTTAACCGTCCGTAGACGAGGACGAATAACCCAATCTTGTATCGCGCGTAACTCACTATTACTATAGCCATCACCCTCAATTCGATACATGTACATCTCACCTAAGGGGGTTGTAATCGGAGCCAATCCGCCATCAACACCTTTGGGTAAATCATTCCATACCTGATTAAGACGCTCGTTAACTTGATTACGAGCCCAATAAATATCAGTGCCGTCTTCAAAATCTATTTTAACGATGCTTAAAGCGTATTTTGTGATTGAACGTAATACGGTTTGTTTAGGTAGCCCTTGCATTTCCATTTCAATTAAAAACGTAATACGGCTTTCGACTTCAGTCGGAGATAGTCCTGGCGCTTTTACAATGATTTGAACCTGAGGAGACGATACATCAGGGAATGCATCGATGGGCAAAGTATTAAATGACCAAACACCAGCGGCAGATAATGCCACAGCGATAATCATCAACATCAAGCGTTGGATTAATGAAAAACGAATTAAACTGGCAATCATGTTATTTGACCTCGTTAAATTTAGTGCTCGGGCGATCGCTAGTGACAAACTTACCAGCAGATTTACGGACTATAGCCAATTCTAACCAGGCATCTTGAAGTAATTCAATATAACGCTGCTGTGCATCATAGTAGGTATTATTGGCATCAATCAGTGTTAGGATATTAAGAGCGCCAGCCTTAAAACCTTTGAGAGTTAAGGTAAACATTTTTTTAGCTGGGTTTAGTAGTTTAGTACGGTAATGTTCAGCTTGTTTAATTAAATGATCAAGATGCAAAAAACTTAAGTGTAATGTGGTACGCAGCTCACGTTGATTTAGTTCCAGCTTTGCTTGTGCTTGGTGAAATTTGAATCGTGCTTGAGAAACCTTACCATCACTATTGTTCCATAGTGGAATTTGAATATTAAAAATGATACCCGTGCTATCCTGTCTACGATTACCAATAAGCTCATCGGTACGAAACAGCGTTATTGATGGAGGTGAATAACGACTTGTGTTAGCAACAGCAACACCTGCTAATGATGATGCTATCTTCTTTTTATCAGCTTCTATCATTGGATGATTTTTTAAACTATTTTTTAATTCTTTTAATTCATCTGGTCTTGGTACAGGCGATAAAGGTTTTAGTTTAATTAGTGTTTTGATCGGCAGGTTTAATAGAGCTTTAAAACCTGCTAATGCCTCGTTATATTCACCTTCAGCACTTTGCATCGATTGCCTAGCAACTTGCAATACTATATCAAGACGCATAGTTTCTAATGGTGTCAGATATCGAATTAAATGATCACGGCTTTTACCACTATTAGCTGAATTTTGATATTGCTTTGCTTGCTGTAAACGCTTTTCAGCTACATTGAGGATTGATGTGGTTAATTGTAATTTATGAAACCGTTTTGCAACGTTATGTTCTAGCGATAGTTGCTGATGGCGGCGATGTGCTTGAGCACTTGCAACACTCGCCTGCGCTTGTTGACGTTGAGGGTCAATGCGTCCAAAAACCAAATCTTGGGAAATGGCGAATTCCGATATATTATAATCACCTGTTGTTGTTTCAAGCCCGAGAGCATTATCCGCTTTAATGCTGATATTAGGGTTAGGCCAAACAGTTGCTTGTTTTAGAATTCCTCGTTGCTTACCAATTTCAGCATCGACAGTTTTCATTTCGGGTGAAACTTCGAGTGCGCGTTTGATACTGCTGTTTAGCGTCCAGATAGATTGCGACTCTGCAAGTAGAGTGGGTGAAAAAATCAAGCTATTACTCACGAATAAAATATATATTACTTTCTTCATTACATGTTCCTGCTTTATCAACGAATATTTGTCATTGATTAGTTGTTTAGATATTTATTTTAAATGGATAAATTGTTGTCAATAATGAGGGTTGCAAAATATGTAATTCTAAATTACATAAAAATTTCAACTGACTGCAATATATTATTGAGTGTAAATATTATTGAGGTGGTGCACGTAAAGCGGGGCGGAGTAGATTGTAATAAGACATAATTAAAGTTTTAAAGAGCCGTTGCCAACGAATTGCAACAAAGCGGATTGTTAAAAAAATAAGTCCAATAAATAAAAGTATAAGTGTAAGTTTATTAATTATATTTGATTTAGTGATTAAATTATCAGAACCAATATCAATTGCAATTGTATGTTCGCTATCGTAATGGCTTGTTAGCGCGGCATCATGTAATGTCATTGCATGATGAACGTCAATAACTTGTTTCGATTGCGCTATAGAATGCTCATCGAGCTGGAAATGCATATGTAAATTACTGGTTTGAGAAATAATGAGCGGTAAACTAATGCACAATATAAAGAGATACTTAATGATTGAGTTATTTAAAAATAGTTTCATTTGTCTCAGCGTAACAGTGGTATTTAAGTTACAAACCTCGAATAGATTGTGGATGAGAATTTAACACTTGAGTATGACCTTGATAGTTTTCAAATTGACTAAAATGATAGGTTACAACACTAAGCATTCGTTAGCACTAAAAATGCTTCATTTGGTTATTATACGAGCTATTACTTAACAG
>VAOX01053519.1_pt1 | contig 27217 bp, 21 predicted proteins | sample 3393891 | NCBI WGS metagenome assembly VAOX01 (sample SAMN08290429, study PRJNA428436) | hydrothermal vent metagenome | isolation source: Deep-sea hydrothermal vent chimney | place: Indian Ocean: Southwest Indian Ridge | depth 2822 m m
ACCCCGCCACTGGCGGGTTTTTTATTGTCTGAGTTTTTATATTTCTTCATGCGCTTAATCTTTCTGAGTATTGTTCAATTAATGAAATGTTTCAATAGTATGTTGAGCGTTACACTTCTAGTAGGTTAATAGTGAGTTGCTGATTGGCATAAATCTTAGCGACTTCATTATCTGTTTCAATAGGATAATAAAAATTTGTTTGGCTAAGCGTATTAATTAATGGACTGATAATAATTGTGTCGTACAAATTTCGACATAAAAAAAGCCCCGCTATTAACGGGGCTTCTACTTCGCTCACTCTTTATGCGAAAACTATCCGCAAGATGAAGTGTAGCCTGGATTACTTTTCAGTCCACGTATCTTGGGCTCATTGAGCTCAGATATTTTGACTGTCTTTTGGTCGCGTAAGTATTTAGACACGAGATCCCAGATGGGCGTTCCCTTATCTTGTGGCTGTACGCTTGCCCAGCCAGCAACCTTGTAGGTCTTGTTGGCATCCAAAGGTTCCCCCTTAAGCTCCATATCAGTAATACGGCTACCCATTGCGGCACCAGGATTAATGGCATACTTAAGGCCACCGACACGCACCATATCTCCTCCTTGTTGATAATAAGGATCCTTATGGAACAGATTATCTGCGACATCTTCAAGAATATTCTTGATCATGCTGCCTTTAATGGGGTTCAAGGTGACGATCGGATAGGTTAAAGCTGTTTGAGTCATTACATGTTCAAAGGTAATCGGCTCACCCGGCAGTACGCTTACGCCCCAGCGAAAGCCAGGGGAGAAAGAAATCTCAGCATCCTTTTCTTTAATCAATGCATCACAGATTAATTGGTCAAATGTGCCGTTGAAATTACCTCGTCGGTATAAGAGGTCATCAGTGACGGCAAGTTTTTCTTCCAACTTTTTCTGCATGTTAAAAGTTTCGCCCTGGAAAGTGACAGTTTGGTTGCGAACCTTTTTAATATACTCATCCATTGCTGGATCTTTAGCGATAAGGTTTGAGAAGACAGGTAGCATATGGAATTTAAATCCAGACACTTTCCCGCCCTTAACATCAAAGTCAAGTACAGATAGAAACTTACCGTTTGAGCCAGAGTTGATGACCAGGGTTTTACCACTTTTGTTTGGAATGATCGAAGGTTTAGGCATCGCATCATGTGTATGGCCACCCATGATGGCATCGATTCCAGTCACTCGGCTTGCCATTTTAAGGTCAACGTCCATACCGTTATGTGACAATACGACTACAACCTTGGCACCTTTTGAACGTACTTCGTCAACAGTAGTTTGCATTTGCTCTTCGCGTATTCCAAAGCTCCAGCCAGGAACCAGGTAACCTGGGTTTGCAACGGGAACATACGGAAACGACTGACCAATGATTGCGACTTGTACACCGTTGATTACTTTCATTGTATAAGGCTTGAATACACGTTCTTCAAAGTCCTTGTCCACAACGTTTTGGGCAACAAAATCAATTTTGTCCTTAAAGTCTTTTTCAATGACTTCTTTGACACGCTTGTGTCCAAAAGTAAATTCCCAGTGGCCCGTCATGACATCTACGCCCAATAATTTTTGTGCGTCAATCATGTCTTGTGCATTAGTCCATAAGCCTGTGGCTGAGCCGCCACCCCATGTATCACCGCCATCAAGTAATAATGATCCTGGGCGTTGGGCACGTATTTGTTTCACTAACGTGGCAAGATGCGCAAAGCCACCCACTTTGCCATATTTTCTTGCAGCAGTTGAAAAATCCATACAGGTAAAAGCATGTTCCAGTGCGCCGCCTTTAGGGATACCGTAAAAGCGTGTAAAATTTTCGCCCACCAGGTGAGGGGGTTTGTTACGCATTCCGTTAAACCCAAGATTGACATGTGGCTCACGGAAATATATTGGTAATAATTGTCCGTGGCAGTCAGTGTAATGCATGAATGAAACGTTTCCGTACTTAGGAATTTCATACATACTTCCGGGTGTTTTTTGCGGCTTAATGCCAGCGGTATTAGTTGTTCCTGTCGTACCACTTTCAGAACTGGTATCGCAAGAAGACAAGGAGAATCCGGCAGTACTGGTGACAGCCAGCATTTGCAGGAATTCGCGTCGAGACATGTGCATCAGATTGTTACCTCCAACTGATCGATATTTGTAATGTGCTAAAGAAGCTCCAAAAACTAAAAATTTATCGGCAATCAATACGACAGCCAAGTAAGCTCAGGTAGTCGATATAGTGAGTTGCTTAAGTATAAGAAAAACCTTATATTTTTTACCTAAAAATTTTCCACAATATACCTTTACGCGAGTGAAATTACTAGCAGGACATCAGTATTAATGACTGTGCTTATATGCAGTGATTAGAGGCCTTAAATGTCTGCGTGCCGACATTTAAGGCTGAGACTTAAACTGTGTCGGACGTAATGATTAAAAACAGTAGGTTACTGTCTGAATAGACTGAAAATTTTATTTACGTGTATAATGTGCTGCTTATATTGTAGTGCTAATTGCCGCTCTTAAATTGACGGGCTCCAAGCAATAGTTGCAATGAGTGGTGTGGTTTTTATGGGCAGAAATGTTAAGTGTCAAATGCCACTCCTATTTAAATTAAGCTAGTTATCTGTGATGACTGGTAAACAACAGGTATAAGCCGTATGCGTCCAGCCCAGCTATTTAGCATTCTTGAACAAGAATACCTTAGTGCCCGTGAAAATATTCATACCCCCGTTATGGTCTGGGGACCCCCTGGTATTGGTAAATCACAAATGGTTAACCAGGTTGGCGAGAAATTTTCCGTGCCAGTGATTGATATTCGGTTGTCACAGATGGAGCCTAGTGACTTACGTGGCATTCCTTTTAGGGTAGGAGATTATGTTGAATGGGCCGTACCCTCAATGTTACCCAATGCTGAAAAGCATGGGGAGCACGGAGTATTGTTTCTTGATGAAATTACTTCAGCGCCGCCAAGCGTATCGGCAGCCGCTTATCAATTAATTCTTGATCGACAGTTAGGAGCTTACACCATTCCCGATGGCTGGGCGATTTTCGCAGCTGGGAATCGTCAGGGTGATCGAGGGGTAACTTATACTATGCCTGCACCTTTAGCGAATCGTTTTTCGCATTTTGAGTTTGATGTCAACCTTGATGATTGGGTGGCCTGGGCTTACAAACATAATATAGATGAGCGTGTGATAGGTTTTTTGCGTTTTCGTCCTGAGTTATTATTTGATTTTGATCCCGCACATAATCCGGTCGCATTTCCTTCACCCAGGACCTGGGAATTCAGTCACCGTGCTCTTAAAAAGTTTGGCGAGCATAAAGATAATCTCGTGGGCTCCTTGCAGGCATGTGTGGGCCCCGCTGCGGGAATAGAACTTGCGGCGTTCGTGGCAAATCTGGATAAACTCCCTGATATTGATGCGATTTTACGAGGCGAAGACGTTACAATGCCGGATGAAATTGATTTGCAATATGCCGTTGCAGCAGCACTCGTTGGGCGTGCGATTAAAAGTTTGGAAAACGGTGACTCGTCAACTGTTATTGGACATATACTTGATTTTGCCAGTAGCTTTCGCCAAAAAGAAATGGGGGTAATGTTAGTGACTGATTTACAAAGGGCAGTAGGGGATGAGTTATTTTCAGTCCCGCAATTCCAGAACTGGGCGAATGATATTTCAGATGTTTTATTATTTAAATCTTAAAAAGCCAATATTATTAAAATTAATAATGTTATTTGAGTAATTAATTAATGGATGAAGTGGAAAAAAAATTAAGTGCTGCCTGTAGCTCGCTGATTATTGATAAACCGTTTCTTGGCGCGCTGGTACTGCGCATGGATTTAAAGGAGGGTGACCCTTCCTGGTGTCAAACCAGTGGTACTGATGCTAAATCAATTTATTATAACTACGAATATATACACGCACTTACATTTGCTCAGGTGCAGTTTGTGTTGGCGCATGAGGCACTGCATTGTGCGTTGTCTCACTTTTCTCGTCGTCAGCATCGTGTCAAACATCGATGGGATCTTGCGTGTGACTTTGCAATCAACCCGATATTAATTAGTGACGGTTTAACGCCTACGCCCGATGCCTTGTATTTTGATGTGTATGAAAATATGTCGGCGGAAGAAATTTACCCCTTGATGGAAGATAATGAAAATATGATGACGCAAGATCATCATTTATATGACAATGAAGATCAGCAACAAAATCAAAGTGAGCATCGGCCGCCTCCCACTCCGAATGCAAAAAATAAACAGAAACCAGATCCTGAACAAACTCCAGAAGAAAATCCTGAATCAAAACCAGATCAAACTCAAAATGAGGAAAATCCGCAAGGTCAGTCATCGCAAGTGGAGGCTGATAGCGATTCAGAAAAAGGAGGGGCTCCACAGCCCAAGCCTCTGAGTACTGAAGAACAAGAGCAGTTAACTATTCAGTGGCAGCAACGCATGGCGGGAGCTGCGCAGCAAGCTATGCAAGCGGGTAAGCTGAGTGGTGACATGGCGCGCCTGGTGGATCATTTATTACAGCCACAACTTCCATGGCGTATGTTGTTAGCGCAACATATGACGGCTTTGGCGCGTGATGATTATACTTATACTCGTCCTTCTAAACGTGAGGGGAGTGCGATTCTTCCGAGCTTGCGTAGCAATCAGGTCGATCTCGTTATAGTGATAGATACTAGTGGTTCTATCTCGACGGCCGAGATCGAAGAGTTTTTAAGTGAAGTGAATTCAATTAAGGGTCAGGTTAAGGCGCGAATCACGTTTCATGCGTGTGATAATAAGCTGGCAGCAGGGGGTCCCTGGGAGTTTGAGTATTGGGAAGAGTTTAGTATGCCCGAGCAAATAGCCGGCGGTGGTGGTACCAGCTTTGTGCCCGTTTTTAGTTGGTTGGATTACGAAGCCAAACGGCCAGATTTGTTAGTGTACTTCACTGATGCGGATGGTGAATTTCCGAACATGGAACCTAATTATCCAGTGATCTGGTTAGTAAAAGGAAAATCTAAAACCCCCTGGGGTCAGCGTATTCAACTTAATTAGTAATTTGTATTTATTCCACGTATATTAATTGGGGACAGACCACGTTTATCGATAAACGTGGTCTGTCCCCAATTAAAAATTAACAAGAGACAAAGTCATTGCATAATATGGTATTAGCTCCAACGGTAGTCAATCAACTCGATGCACTTGCCGCACAATATGATGTATTGGCACACGAAGTGACTGATACGATAGAAGCCGCCGCAGCCTCGTTGGGCCTAGCGGCAGATACTGTCGCGCGTGCCGTAGTGTTACGCGACGAGGATTATATCTGTATGGCAGTATTGCCATTAAATTATTTAATCGATTTTGCAGATTTGAAAGCACTTACTCAAAGAAACTTACAGCCGGTTGCCAATCAATTTGTAGGCGACATGTTTGCTGATTGTGATGAAGGTGTTATTCCTCCGTTTGGAGGAGTTTACAATATTGAAACGTTTTATGATGTGAGTTTGCTGAGCAAGTCCGTGGTACTTCTTGAGGCAGGCAGTCATCAGAATATGATTCGTCTTACTCGAGATGAATTTAGAAAATTAGTTGAAATAAATCATCGTGGTTGTTTTGCAAAGCCAGCCTCATTATTGCGTTACGAAAATAATCTTCATGAACCGATGGCCGAGTTACCGCATGGAATTGACCTAGGGGCCAGTTTCCGGCATTTGTTGCCAATGGCTGATATTGATACTGATATTGAAAAGGCTACTGGTATGCCTTCTTTATCAATGATGAGCAATGATTTGCTTAGCCTGCAGAAAAGTGAAGGATCGATCCCGGAGTTGGTAGAGTTGGTGTCTCGTGACCCTGTTTTGTCGGGCCATGTTATTCGTTTTACAAAATCTTTTATGTTTGCTAAGCCTGCTAATTTGGTCACTCTGGACGATGCAATGTCCAGAGTATTAGGCTTTGATATGGGGCATGGTTTAGCATTAGCCTTATCGATTATGATGCCGTTTGTGGTGCAACCCGTAGGTCCTTTGGGGCGAAAATCCTTATGGCGGCACTCACTTTTAGTGGCGACCTTGGCTCGTCATCTTAGCGATGAATTGCCAGTTAAAAAAGTCCCGGATCAGGGAAAATTGTTTTTAGCGGGTTTACTGCATAACCTGGGTTTTATTTTGTATGGGCATTTGTTTCATTCTAAATACTTTTTACTCAATAAACTCGTGGAGTTAAATCCGCAAATACCGGTACTGGAATTTGAACCTCTTATTACGTCGAGTAAGCGTATTGGTGTAATGCCCGTGAATAGCCATGCACAGGTTGCGGCAGCACTATTGGAAAGTTGGGGGTTCCCTGATGAAGTCGTTACAGCAGTACAATTTCATCATGATGATCTGTATGAAGAAGATAATGCTACTTATGCTAATTTGATTCTGGTTGCTGATCATTTATTGAAGGCTCATAACATTGGTGATGCGATTAGTGATGAACCTCCTCAATATATTCTGGAACGATTAAAACTAAAGCTCGATAGGGTAGAGGGTATTACTCTCCAATTATTGGAAGACAGTGATGATCTTGATGCCTTGATTCGGGGTATGGCATCCCGTGCCTAGAGATATTCTGATTAAGTCGTGATTGTGATTTTATAGGGCTTAAATATCAGTAATGCGTTGAAAATAGTGCTAATAGTTGGGCTATTGGTGGTAATTTTTGCCTTGCCTTGCCTTGCCTTGCCTTGCCTTGCCTTGCCTTTTCTGAGCAGCAATTTCATCTCTCTTTATCAGAGTTTCCCTTGCGTATTTAAGCCATTGACTTTGTGTTATGCCTAAATTAGAAAAGTCTTGATAAATTAACCCTTTTGCCCTATATAAAGTCTGATTGTTCTGGACTGGAGTTTAGGTGCATAATCGAGCGTTCAGACATAATATAAAGGTAGGAGGTAGGTCATGCAAATTATTCTTCTTGGTGGGCCGGGTGCAGGTAAAGGTACTCAGGCAGGTTTTATAACAAAGAAATATAATATTCCCCAAATTTCTACTGGTGACATGTTACGTGCAGCCGTAAAAGAAGGCACGCCTATGGGGCTTGAAGCAAAAAAAATCATGGATGTGGGTGGTTTAGTTTCAGACGAGATAATTTTAGGGCTCGTGAAAGAGCGTATTGCCAAGGATGATTGTGCAAAGGGTTTTTTATTAGATGGGTTCCCTCGTACCATTCCTCAAGCGGAAGCTGTGAAGGCGCAGGGAATCGTAATAGATAGCGTGGTTGAAATAGCGGTTGATGATGAAGAAATTATCAAGCGTATGAGTGGTCGGCGAGTTCATTTAGCGTCGGGGCGTACCTATCACCTAAAATATAATCCTCCCAAGGTCTCAGGCAAAGATGATGAGACAGGTGAAGACTTGATTCAGCGTGACGACGATCAGGAGGCTACAGTACGCAAACGCCTGGATGTTTATCATGAGCAAACGGAGCCTCTAATCTCTTTTTATTCAGAATGGGCCTCCAGTGGCCAAGAACCTGCTCCTGCCTACCATAAGATTGAAGGCATTGGTTCAGTTGATCAGATTCGTGATAGAGTATTTGCAGCACTAGAAGAACTTGATTGTGCTTAAAATTTAGTATTAAAATTTGTTTAGTAGGAATGACGATGTGGTCGTCATTCCCATTGGGCTAAAAGATGTCTAAAAAAACAACATTACTTTAATGCTAATGCGTTGATTATCTTTCTCCTATCAGCCTATCTTTAAAGAAATTCCAAGATCAAAAGTCTATAATATAGTGCACAAGTGGAGTGTTCTCAGCATAAGCTGCTCCTCAAGTTTTTCTAGCTATAACAGGATATGTAAAGTGCCAATAGTAGAGCTTACAAGTGAAAACTTTGATCAGATTATCCAGAATAATGATTTTGTTATCATTGATTTCTGGGCCGACTGGTGTGGGCCTTGTACAAATTTTAGTCCTATTTTTGAGAAGGCATCTGAAGGTCATCAAGACATCGTTTTTGCTAAAGTGAATACAGAAAACGAAATGGAATTAGCCTCACATTTTCAGATACGATCTATTCCTGTGTTGATGCTATTTCGCGAGCAGATTATTATTGGAAAAATGGAAGGGGCTTTAAGTGAAGTGGATTTTGAAACCTTGATCAAAAAAGCCAGTACCCTCGACATGGATCAGATTCATACCGAAATGCAACAAAGTCAGCCAGACTAGAGTTGCGCTTGCCTTTTCAGGTGAGTTTCAGAGTTGAAAAATGGGATCAGAACCGCACCATGGCTGTCAGACTGAATTTTAGGCAGTATTACCAGGAGCAGTATGAAAAAAGACACAATAGATTTCGAAGATGGATCTAAAACTATTTATTATTATGACGAGTCAAATTTAGAAATCCGCGTTGAAGAAATTGATCAATCTGGAAAAATAATAATGACCGTAGAAAAAGAGTATGACACGTTAGGAAAGTGTATGGGTTGGACAGTGAATGATTCGAAAGGATCTTTAATCAAGCGTTTTGAGTTAGCTTATGACGATAATGGAATGGAAATTGAAACTCGTCAATATGATAACCGCGGCAACCTGGAGCATGTTTTACCTCCTAATATAGTGTAGGGGTGGTTTACATCATCCACTAATAGTCGCCCGAATTCTACTATCAATTTTTGGCTTAAGCAGGGTTGTGATAAGAAGTACTATTGGCTAATTGACTCGAGTGAAGAAATAAATTCTGAATTATTCCTTTCTGTAAGAAAATATATATTTGATTTGTGAGATGAACTTAAGACGGAATACATTATGATTAATATGAAGGCGGCTACGCTTGTAGCATTTTTATTTGGCGCCAGTGTGGCGCAGGCAGAAGGAAAGAAAGTTAAGGGTGACAGGAATATAAGTAAGAGTGTTAGCTCCGGTTTTTTTATTTCAACGACTATTAAGTCGGATGAATATGTTCTTTTTTACCCCGCCCTGGCATCCCTGGATTTAAAGCGACGTGTTTGGACAGTTGAAATTCATGGATTGATTTATGAGCACACAGCATTTTCGGAGAGTATGCCCTTTATTTCGAGGGTCGTCACTACCGATAATGTTAACTCGAGCAAGAGTTATAAAAATATATATAAGAAAAGGTTGGGTTGGTTTTTTGTCGATAATGAGAGTAGAAAGCAATTAACGATTAAGCTAAAAGGTAAGGCGTATCAGCTACGACCTTCTGGTTATAATGGTCATTTTAAAGGTATTATAAAAATTCCTGCTGTTGAAGTTAAGCAGTGGTCGCTGGATTCAAATGATCGAATCAGTTTTAGTGTGCGGACTACCGCACAAGACAAACGGCTTTTTGAAGGTGAAATCTATTTTATTGCCCCTCATGGAGTGAGTGTGATTTCTGATATCGATGACACCATTAAACTGAGTGAAGTGCATGACAAGAAAAAGCTAATTTTAAATACTTTCTTTCGCCCCTATCGGGATATTCCAGGCATGGCGGATTCTTATCGTCAATGGTCTAGTGCGCATAACGTTAAATTTCATTATGTGACTTCTAGTCCCTGGCAGCTTTATGTCCCTTTACGAAAGTTTATGGAATTAAAAAAATTCCCTCCAGGCTCTTTTCATATGAAATATTTTAGGGTTAAGGATAAATCATTTTTTAACATATTTTCTAAATCGATGGAATACAAAATAGCCAACATTACCAAAATTATAAATAAATATCCTTATCGCTATTTCATCTTAGTTGGGGACTCAGGTGAGAAAGATCTGCAAGTATACAAAGAAATTAGTAAACGATTTCCGGGACGGGTTAATGTAATCTATATTCGTAATACGGGTCATAGTCGCCCTAAGGATAAATCGATTATGCCAGTGAGCCAAAATAAATCAGAAAGCGCACCGATAATAAAGTTTCACACTAATCATCACTCTGCAAAATTAAAATATCATGGGCCGCGCAACAGTAGTAATACTACTCAAAGTGATATAAAGGCCAATAATAGATGACATTTATATTGGATGAGAGGCTGCAGCGTGATTGCCATTTTATGACAGAAACGAAATTGTGTCAGATTTTGTTGCTAGACAATGCATTTTATTATTGGTTTGTGCTTGTGCCTAAAGTAGAGGAAATCGAATTACATGAAGTCAGCGATTTGGATCAAAAGGAAATATTTAGTACGTTAATGCGTTTGTCACGTTTCGTTAAGACGTCGTTTAACACAGATAAAGTAAATATTGGTGCCATTGGAAATATTGTGAGTCAATTGCATATTCATGTTGTCGGTCGCCGCATCGATGATACGGTCTGGCCGGCGGTAGTATGGGGTGCGAAACCAAAAAAATCGTATGCCGCAGAACAGCTTGAAAAGCTACGACAGTTGGTGATTCAGTCTATCTGACTTTTTTTATTAATAAATTATATAGGTTTAATATGAAGTTTCTATTTTTAATGTTCTTAAGCGTTACTATCTCCTCGCAGTTATATGCAGTGCAAGAGTGTAAAAATCTACCTAAAAACTCAATCGTAAGAATTAAGGCTCCAATTGATAAGTGGGTTCAAATAAAGTGCCTTAACAGTAAGGGGTTAGTAGTTGTCGTGCCAGCCACTGGTATGAAATGGCTATCATCAGCAAAAAAACCGGTGATGTTAGTTTCTGGCGACATGGCTATTTCAACTGATCTTTCTGAAGAGAGTGATAGTGAAGCGCCTAAAGAATGGAAAACATTTTTTGTGAAGCAAAATGTTAAAAGATTTAAAGGGATGAGTATTGTTAGTGCAAATATGATGCTTTTCAAGGAAACGAAAACTGTTGCCAAGTTTGGGCGGATTTATCAGCTGTCATTGTTGGCGAATAATAAGAGAGTGCACAATATTATTTTCTATGCGACTCACGAATTTCCAGTATGGGTAATGGTTTGTAACGATAAGTGTAAGACGCGTGAAGTATATCGTGTAAAGCGATAGTGTTGTTTCAGATTATCTTAGAGTTACTACTTTGACCTTAAACAGCAGTCGGCGCCTTACATCACCAGAAAAGGGAGGGCAAATAATACGAATGCTCAATGGGTTATTGAGGATGTTGATGAAGAAAAAATGATGGTATTTGAAGAGTCGGATACCGAATTTTTGAAGTGAGTTTTTTAGTAGTAATCGATTCAGAGAGTGAGTTATCGCTCATAATATAGCTTATTGCGAAAATGGACGGAGCCTTTCGCGTCCACTTTGGCTAGTAACAGTCCCCAGTGATAAAGTTCTATATTTCTTAACGTTCCACGTCACTATCCAGTCGAAGATAATTTGCATGGGTTACCCATGATATTGAAAATATTTGTTTAGTCGTCCATTATTTTAAGTTTCAAGCCATTACGTTACTAATAACCGACCCCGTTCAATGGTTTCTAAAAGATTAAAAATTAAAGTCCAACCATTCATGTGTGGCAATTCAATACGCATTTTTATAGTAGGCTTGATGCTTATAAGCAGGAAGTGAGACCTATGTTTTTATTTTAAAATTCTAACTGTATTATGAAAATATTATTCTGTGATTTATAATTTATTTTGAACTCACATGATATTGCGAACGACAAATATATAGCGCAATTATTTTTGACAGACCCGTTTCAGGCCTAAAACAAAATATACATTTTATAGTTATTTTAATTTTTTAAAATTTAAAATAGTATTAAATTAGTAGAACGTAAATGTGAAACATATGTTTAACGGTATTTTCATCTGAGGTTTACATAATAATGTACTTAAATTAGAAAGTATTTTTATGTAAGGTGAACTACAGCAAATAAAAATGGTAGTATTTGCCTAAACTACAAGGAAGCTATTTTATAGTTATTTCGAATTCAAAATATGAATACGGCTATATGAGTAGTGCTATTTCGATTTACAATAAAAGTAGGAGGTAACATAAAAATCAATCGCCAACAAAAAAAACCGCCATTAATAGAGTCCCTTTTTTTATTTGAGGTTTTAGGTTTAACTATACCAATAGCAATATTTATTCACCGATAGAATTTGCGGTATTAGAGTAATTGACGTTGGATCAGCATGGTTAGTCGCTTTACCGATATCGGCTTAAATATTGCATATGGAATTGAATAAGTACGATACGTAGTGGCAGCTTATTGGAAAATTAAACTTAAAGGTTCACAGTAAAACAAACGATATTTAGCGTGGGTTCTTAAGTGGTTCAAGCTAGACAATAATCACTAGCAATTATTAACTATTAATTAGAGGAAGTATTATGAAATTGAATAAAATATTAACGAGCATTCTTTTTAGTCTAGCTTTTGCTGTGAGTTCTTCTTCAATGGCAAGCGGAACCCATGCAGGCCATGAATCTGAAAAGGAAAAATCACAGAAAACTGATTGTGGAAAGCATGCTCATGAAGCGGGTAAGAAGGATGAGCATGCTGAAAATGGTGCAGATAAGTGCGCTAAATCTAGTAAGTCAGACGGGAATACAGTCCATTCTCACTAAAGGTTTTTAGTGGTACCAAAAAAAATGCGCACAATCATCTGTGTGCATTTTTTTGTAAAATTATTGTTGCAGACTTTATATTGACTTAAGCAGTGGTTCGGTCAGATCAACAGTGCATCCATACTGTAAGCACTAACAGTTTTATCCTTTTCTTTTAATTTCGCTCCACTTTCCGTTATTATCTCTGCAGGCTTTGCTAGTATAGACGGCATGGCGGCCTCCTATATAGGCTTCTGTTTCAAATTCTCTACACGCCAGATTATCAGCACTTTGATAGGTTTTCTTAGGGGTGATACGAAAGCGGTTACCAGAATCAGGATTTGTCCATGATGTAGGTTGATTGGTACGATTTTTTTCAAGTGCATGACTCCGTTTCGTCTTATCCTTGTCATCCATTGATTTCCCGATTTTAGAACCTATGTATCCTCCTGCGAGCAGACCAATGACACCATTTTGGACCTTATTCGTCATCGGAGGCAAAGCCTATCGCGAGACCTATTACAGAACCAATGACGGCACCCTTATTCTGTTTAGTGCCGTTAGATTGGCATGCTGTTAATGTAAAGAACGTCAAGCTTACGATTAGTACGATCAAAAAAGTCTTGCGGCTGGGAATATTTTGTTTCTCATTTTTTTACACGCAAGGCTAGCACGTAAAATTTATCAATAGAATGGTTGATTTAATAGGAGCGAACTTTAGAGGTAATTGGGTTGAAGTGATGGGTAGAAATTATGATATTAGTAATAGTATTAATACTACCTGTTGAGTGCTTGATTTTTATCAAGCACTACAGCAATATTCAGGCGTATGTCAATGAGTGGGAGTGTTTAGGTTATCGCAAACTAAATTATTCCATGAAAAGGTTGAATATCAACAGTATCACCGGCATGCACTCCATCATTATCACGGGGCAGAATAATAAAGCAATTAGCAAGGCTCATGGAGGTCAATATATGGGAGCCTTGTAATCCGGTAGTAGAAACCACTGACTCACCGTTTTCATTTCGGGATAATATTCCGCGTTGATACTCCTGACGACCAGGAACTTTTTTAAGGGAGTCCATGCATCGTGCACTAATGACAGGTGTAAAATATTGTTCACAGCCCATTAATTTTCTGAGCGCTGGTTGAGTAAATTGATAAAAGGTGACAAGGGCCGATACAGGATTTCCTGGTAGTCCAAAAAAGTGTGTGTTGTTAAATTTGCCTACCGCCAAGGGTTTGCCTGGTTTCATTGCGACTCGCCAAAAATTGACTTCTCCTTTAGTATTCAAAATATCTTGAACATAATCTGCATCTCCTACGGACACGCCACCAGAGGTGATGATCATGTCAGCTGCCTCACTCGCTTTCTCAAAGGCGTGTAGTATAAGAGCAGGGTCATCTGTGATAACGCCCATATCGAGCACATCCACCCCCATGCGGGTAAGCATGCTGTTAATAAGGTAGCGATTGCTATCATAGATTTGACCTTTGCTCAACGAACTCCCTACTGGCCTTAATTCATCACCAGTAGAAAAGAAAGCCACTCGTGGTTTACGGAATACCATAACTTCGGTAACACCTACTGATGCAAGCAAACCTGTGTCCACTGGCATAAGAAGTTTTCCTGGCGTCAATACGAAATCGCCAGCCCGTATTTCTTCTGCTTCCCAGCGGATATTTTGGCCAGAATTAATGCAATTCTGAAAACTGATGATATTGCCTTTGACAGTCACATGCTCTTGCATGACGACTGAATCACATCCATTAGGTAAGGCGGCACCGGTCATAATTCTTACGCATTCGCTCTTATCTACAGTTCCTTCAAAGGGTTTTCCTGCCCAGGCAGTCCCAATATTTTTGAGTTCGATCGGGTCTGCGCTGTTCTGTTGACTGGAGAGAGCATAACCGTCCATTGCTGAATTGTCGAAACATGGAATGTCGATAGAAGATGTTACGGGTACGGCAAGAACCCTGCCTAGGGACTGTTTTAGGGCTACGTTTTCCTGGTGACTAAGTGGTTGAATAAAATCAAGAATATTATCTAAAGCCTGTTCCACGCTAATAAGTGAACTGCTATTGCTATCACACGTTTTCATTATTTCGTCCGTTGCATTAGGATTTCGAATTATATCAAATAACGATATTGGGAAACACTTATAATCTCTGTGACTTAACTGTTTGTGCTGATGAGTATATACGTTTTTTATAGACAGAAAACGAGAAGGGTATTAGAGCAGGTTCACCAAAATTGATGTAAATATATTTTATAAAAGTAATTACATTTTTCTATTCGTCGTTTCTTATTTAACTCTATCTTTTTGTCGTACCTCTAAATATAGAGTTCTGGTGAGTTTAATATTAGGCTGCTTAGTATTAACTCATGCCGGATAAATGTTGTTTTAGTATTTTTAATTAAGATAGAAAATCCTGTTAGTCATTTCTATTAACCCTATCACAAATTGTTCTCGGACAAATCTTGTTAGTTAGGCAAGGTGTATTATAATTGAAGTATGATTAGTAATCATACTAGTTAAGTCCTAGGCATAGGTATTTTGAAGGTCAGCATACTAATCACATCTACCAGTTTCTATTTTGTTGGTGGTTGCGGCCTAAATGAAATTTATAGAAGTAACACGTGAACTATTACTCCTACTTAAATTCGTTGTTCTATAAATCAGTCTGAAAAATTACAGGTCAGGGAATGAGTGTTATCTAAAATTGTACCAAAACGAGGAGCATACTATGACCAAGCTATCAAATGTGAAAATCTATAACGCAGATGCAGGACATGCAATTCTAAGTACAATTTTAGCGGGCTATAAGGGACCGGTCGCTATTCGTTTATGGGACGGACGGTTGTCTGTCGGAGAGGCGAATTCTGTTTGCACAGTAATTTTTAAGCAGCCATGGGTGTTACGAGAACTTGTATTTTATAGAAACGTCGTACATCTTGCTGAAGACTATCTTAATAGTGATGTGGATATAGAAGGTGATATTGAGTATTTGTTTGATTTAGTATGTTATATGCGCGATTTGAAATTGACTTGGTCTACTATGTTTAAAGTACTTAGGTTAGGGTTTAAGTTACCACACCTTCATCACGATAAAGCCGCACATGCGATACGTGCCGGTCGAAGTAGGCGAACTAATACAAAAAAGAGCATTGCGCATCATTATGATGTCGGGAATGATTTTTATAGTTTATGGCTGGATAAAGAGATGGTTTACTCCTGCGCCTACTTTTCTAACACTGATCAAACCCTGAACGAATCACAAGACGATAAACTGGATTACATTTGTCGTAAGCTACGTTTGACACCAGGCCAAACTTTGCTTGATATCGGTTGTGGCTGGGGTGCATTAATCTGTTGGGCCGCGAGAGAGTATGGGGTGAAAGCACACGGTGTTACTCTGAGTGTGCAGCAGTACGAGTATGCAGTGCAGCGGATTAATGATGAAGGTTTGCAAGAGCAAGTGTCGGTAGAATTGCGCAACTATGTAGATTTACCAAATGATATCAAATACGACCGAGTGGTCAGTGTCGGGATGTTTGAGCACATTGGAACCGCCAATTTTCCGAAATATTTTAAAACTATTAAGCGGGTATTGAAATCTGGAGGGTTATTTCTTAATCATGGCATTACAAACGTAAGTGGTTGGAAAGATACCCCCATTACTCGTTTTATCAATAGTTATGTATTTCCGGATGGTGAGTTGGCGCGAGTTAACAGTGTCATCAATGCTATGGAAGATGCGGGTTTTGAAATAATCGACGTTGAAGGTTTGCGCAGTCATTACGCACTAACGTTACGAAGATGGGTAGAGGCCTTGGAATTAAATAAGGATAAAGCAATTAAGCTTGTTGGTGAAGCCACTTATCGAGTATGGCGATTATACATGGCTGGTTCAGCTTACTATTTCGATGAGGGTAGTATCAATATCTTTCAAATATTAGCCGGACATGAGTTGGAGCCTTTAGCGGTTGGTTTACGTCGCGATGAACTCTATGCAAAGGGCTGTGAGTGTTAGGTTTTGATGTGCTCAATTTGTCGAACGAAAAGAAATAAAAAGGTTAGTCTCTATCTTGTAATGTGTCGTATAGAAGTGATTAGTGTGTCACCCTGATATAGGGAGTATATGATGATTGAAGACCAACAAATTTTGATTAAGTCGCTCACTAATCCAGAGTGCTATAATCATCCTACCCACGATATAGAGATCATAGAAACTCATATCTCCTGGGTGATCCTTACTGGACCTTATGCCTATAAAATTAAAAAATCTGTTGACCTAGGGTTTCTGAATTTCTCCAGCTTATCCAGTCGTGAACATTACTGCTCAGTAGAGCTTAAACTTAATAGGCGATTAGCGCCTGATTACTATCTTGCAGTAGTTCCTATTACGCAGAAATATAAAGTGCTAGAGTTTGACGGGAAAGGTGAAGCAATTGAATATGCGTTAAAAATGGTGCAGTTTCCGCAGGAGAATCAGCTGGATCGAGAGCTGGAATCAGGTAATTTGAATGACTATTCTATGACGCTTATTGCTGAAAAAATATATGATTTTCATCGAACTATTAATGTCGCCAACAACACCGAAAAATACGGTGAACTGCCGCATATTCATCAGCCAGTATTGGATTGTTACGATGAACTCATAAAACAGCTTAACACTAAAGAAGATATTCGGCGAGTGATTCTCTTGCGGGACTGGTCTTGTCGTGAGTTCGAAAGATTGAAAGAAATATTCGTCTCACGTAAGGAAAAGGGGTTTGTACGTGAGTGTCACGGCGACTTACATTTAAGAAATATTGCTATCGTCAAACAAGAAGTTATCGTTTTTGATTGTATTGAATTTAATGAAAACTTAAGATGGATTGACCTTATGAGTGAGGTGGCATTTCTCGTAATGGATCTTGATGATCATCAGCGACCGGATTTGGCCTTTATCTTTCTTAATCGTTATCTCGAATTAACAGGAGACTACTCAGGCCTAAAAGTATTTCGTTACTATCTTGTTTACCGGTCTATCGTCAGAGCAATGGTAAGTTGTATCAGGATGTCACAAAATAGTTCAGTAAGTGAACGGAGTATTGAGTACTCAGAGTTTGTAAAATATCTCGTATTAGCTGAAGGATATATTAAGACTCCTTTACCTAAATTATTTATAACACAGGGTCTGTCAGGATCAGGAAAAACCACGGTAAGTAATATTCTAATGCAAGAATTTTCTGCCATCCGGATTCGGTCTGATATTGAGCGAAAACGTTTCTATGATTTGTCTGAAACTTATCGTGGAAACAGAAATGTTGCACAGGGAATCTATAATGACGAAGCTACAGAGCAGGTTTATCAGATTCTTTATAAACTAGTCGTTCCACTATTAGACGCGGGATATTCAGTGATTGTGGATGCGACATTTTTGAAATCAAGGTATAGGACGTTATTTTTTAAACTAGCAGAATCTAAAGGTCTTGAATTCAGGGTCTTCCATTGTTATGCGCCGATCGAAGTGCTTCACGGTAGGCTTGCGCAACGGAGTCAATTGAACACTGATGCATCAGATGCAGATAGCGATGTGCTTGATAGTCAGGCGGGGCAAAGCGAAGCTTTTACTGAAGAGGAAAAAAAGCATCTAGTCAATATTAGTACGGAAGTAAAAATCGACGTAGACAGCCTGAGAAAGCTAATGAAAAAGCAATAGTTAAACCGTAATCTTCAATTCAGTGTTCGAATATTGTGGAGCAGGAAAGGGTGCAATGAGTATTTGAATAAAAGATTAAATATCGTTTAAAAGTACTTCTGAATTAGCCAGTTCGTCGGGGGTATTGATATTGGTAAACATTCTTTCGTCTGTAAACTCAACTTCTCTGTAAGGCAGTGATTTTATCCATTGGCCCACTTTGTAGTCTTTATTGTTTAGTGCTTTTTTCAATGTCTGTTTAAAGCTTATTGGGATAAGTGAAAATAAGGGCTGGAGTTTTCCCTGTAATATTGCAACAGCAATTTTGTTGGGATGTGTGGCTAGTGCGGTGGTCATTATTTGACAATAATTGGTTTGAAGGAAAGGCGTATCGCAAGGGCTTAGCAACAGCCATGGCGTGCTTGCGTATTCCATTCCTTGTAAAATTCCCGCGAGTGGCCCCTGTAAATGTTTAATGTCAGAGTGTTGATCCTGGAGGACTGGGTAACCAAATTTTTGATAGGACTGAATGTCACGATTGGCGCTAATCAATATTGTTTTTACCTGGGGTTTGAGTGTGTTAATAACATAAGATATTAGAGGTGAGGTCTGTAGTTGGATCAGCCCTTTATTTTCCCCGTTAAACCGGCTGGCTTTGCCTCCAGCCAGTATGAGTGCGCTTATGTCTGATGAGTTAATCATAAGAATAATAGTCTAGAATTAGCTGGTATGGCTGAACCATAATCAATATAGAAAATCAGGGGCTTTTTCTTATACCGAAAGATCTGGTTCGCGGCAATTTTCAGAAATTGCTTCACGTGCCTTGGCGCGTAACTCGACAGCGCCATCCCAGCCTTCTTTGTCCGTGTAAATGAGTGGACTGAATTCTACTTCGATAATGCCAGGGCGTGGCCGCCAGTCTGCGCCCCGCAGTACTTGCCGAGTACCACGGATAGTGGCAGGTAATACAGGAACACCAGCGGTAGAGGCCGTGGTAAAGGCGCCCATTTTGAAATTACGTAGGCCAGGCGCACGTGAAAAGGTGCCTTCTGGAAAAAATACTATAGAATTACCATTACGTGTGCTTTCCAATATCTGATCTGAATCTTTAAGACTTTTTTGTACATCGAAGCGCTCAACGAAATGAGTTCCAAATTTGTTTAGGACCTTTCGTGCAATCCAGTTAGCCTTTAGTTCCGCTTTGGCGACAAATCCAAAGTTTGCGGGCAAGGATAAGCCTAAAGAAAATACATCAATGTAGCTCATGTGATTCGAGACCATAATGCAGGGCGTGTCTTTCGGGATATTTTCTTTTCCATAGGCACGATAACGAATCCCTAATAGTAAGAAAATAATACGTAAAACTGTTTTTAGTAACAGGTTTGGAATGGTGCGTCCGGGAATAATTAACATCGCCGGTATAGTAAATATAGTGGCAACGCCAAAAATTATCCATGAATAGGCAACGTACAAATTGCCGCGCAAAGCGCGAAGTTTACGTTTGAGCCAGGGGAATACTGCGCTTAAGCCAAGATGGATAAATTGACGCGTGACAGAATTTTTCTTGCCTATACGCTTTTGTTCGTAGAGTTCACGACACTCAACTCGACGAATTTTACCGCTTGATGTTTTTAACACAGTGCGCAATGGAGCCAGTACTATGTCGTCTGGAGGCATTTGTATTAATTCAATGGTTAAAGCGGTTATCTTTTGTTTTAGCGCTTCGAGTTTTTCAGGGCGACGTTCCCGGGTTTCAGCCAGAATCACCAGTTTTTCAGTTCCTTGAGTTTTATCTTTACTGCCAAAAACAGCGACGTTACCTTTTTGTATTCCTTGTAACTGTCCAATTCCTTGTTCCAGCTCATAAGGATAAATATTACGGCCTGCACGAATAATTAAATCTTTGCTGCGACCGGTGATATAAATTTCGCCGTCTGCTATATAAGCGTAATCCCCGGAGTTCAGCCAGCCGTTGCTGAGTAAAGCCGTACTTGCTTGTTCATTTCTGAAATAACCTGCCGTGGCTGAGGGGCCTCTGAATTGCAGCAGCCCGACTCGACGTTCCCCGATTTCATGATTGTGCTCATCAACGATCCTGATTTCATGGTCAGGGAGTGGATATCCACAGGCCACAACATGCATAGTGCCTGATTCATGTTCGAGAGCAGCTATCGCTTTACCGTGTTTATGCATGGCATCAGTACGTATAGTATCAATTTTAGGTCCACGATCCAGAGGAGGGAAGGCAAGTCCAACGGAGCATTCTGCCAGTCCATAAACAGGTGACAGTGCTGATTGCCGGTAACCCCAATGGCTAAAGCGCTCGATAAAACTTTTAAGGGTTTCATGGTGTACAGGTTCAGCACCATTGCAGGAAAAGCGCATTGAACTCAAATCAATGCCTTCTATATCTTCATCGCGTACTTTTTTGACGCAAATCTCATAGGCAAAATTGGGTGCTGCGGACAAGGTCCCTTTGTGTTTGCTAATCGCTTGCAACCAACGCTGTGGGCGAGCAATGAAAGACAATGGCGGCATCAGCACCAACGGAAAGCCGTGATATAAGCTGCCTAGCCAAGCTCCAATCAGCCCCATATCATGATAGAGGGGTAGCCAGCTTACAAATGTATCGTCCGGAGTGACTCCCAATGCCTTGCCCATAGCACGTACGTTAGCCAGTAGGTTTGCATGCGTTAATACCACGCCTTTTGGTGTACCTGTACTGCCGGAAGTGTATTGCATAAAGGCGGTGTCGTTACTACCGCGACGTACAATACCGCTTATTTTGTCGGAGCGTAATGCCTCGTAAGTAGTGACGTCTATCAGGTCTGGTAAACTGGCCTTAAGGTAATTTCCCACTTTCATTGCTTCGTCAACCGTAATTAACAAGCGGGCCTGTGCATTATCAAGAATTTTGACCTGACGTTTTATATGTTCTTCAATTTGAGCCAATCGGAACGGAGGATAAATGGGGACAGGAACAGCGCCTGCCATTAAGATTCCAAAAAATGATACGAGAAAGTCTCGGCTGGTTGGAAGCATTAGTGCTATCGATTGTCCTTGTTCTACGCCGAGTATGTTAAGGCCTGTAGCGACTCGTCGTGCACTATTCCATAAATCACGATAAGTAATAATATCGGGGTTCTCAATGGGCCCTTCGTAAAAGTAAATCGCAGGATTGTCGCCTTGGCGAGAAGCATGCCATTCCAGCGCTTCTACCATTGTGATTACATCGTCGGGGAAGCCACCGTGTTGTTCAACCCGGCCAATCTTTAGAGCAGTATTGACTTGCGTCGAGGGCTGATTTTGCTGTGTGCCGCAACCTTCAATTAAATCAGAAACCAGTGCTGCGCCCAAAATAATTTTTTCATCGAGTTGCACGCCCAGCCTTGCTTCAAGTCGTTGAATTAATTCCATGCGAGCTAGACTATCAATGCCGAGATCTGCTTCCAGTGAAGCATGACGGCTGATGTTAATGCTGTTTTTATGAGGATGCAGCTCTTCTGTCAGGGACTTGAGAATATCTACAATTTGTTCTGGCTGTATTGCTGGTGTGTTACTGTTCAATGCTACAAGTCCTTACATTTTATGCTCAATGACGTTCTATTATATGCTTCTTTTATAGGCTCGGGCATAAATATATACATTAGATAATACGAAACTATAATATTATGATAAAAATCAAGGTTAGAGTCACCTTTATGGGGTAAATAGGGGTTAAGTTGGTGAAAAACACAGCAGTAATGGAGGCGGACATTAATATTCTTAATGTATTTATTGATACCTTATGGATAGAGAATGGTTTAAGCCAAAATACATTGACCGCTTACCGAACGGATTTAACCGGGTTAACAGTATTTTTATCAAAAAAAAGGATATCCTTAGTCAATGCACAGCAGACTGATTTATTAGAATATTTGACCCAGCGTGTTGATTCGGGGGCTAAGCCACGATCCACTGCGCGTCTTTTATCGAGTATTAAGAGGTTCTATCAATATTTAATTCGTGAGTCTCACTTAATATCTGACCCCAGTGTTTTAATTGAAGCACCAAAACTGGGACGTAGCTTGCCGGACACTTTAACCGAGCAGGAAGTGGAACAGTTGCTGGAAGTAGTAAGCACGAGCCGCCCGGAAGGGCTACGTGATAGAACAATGCTTGAAGTGCTCTATGCAACAGGGTTGCGTGTGAGTGAATTGGTAGGCTTAACAGTCGATCAGGTGAATATCCGTCAAGGCGTATTGCGGATTTTAGGCAAAGGGAATAAAGAGCGCTTAGTTCCTTTGGGGGAGATAGCGCTCGATTATATTGAACAATATATGCAAGAAGCAAGATCAGTAATACTCAGGAACCGGCTTAGTAGTTCGATGTTTCCGTCACGTAAAAGTCAGTCAATGTCACGTCAGGCATTTTGGTATATTATAAAGCGTTATGCCAAGCTAGCGGGAATAACAACTGTATTGTCACCACATACATTACGCCATGCGTTCGCGACTCATATTTTAAATCATGGCGCTGATTTGCGTGTGGTGCAAATGTTGCTTGGGCACAGTGATTTATCCACAACTCAAATTTATACTCATGTCGCGCAGGAACGGTTGAAGACTCTGCATGCCCGCCATCATCCTCGGGGTTAACAGGTTGAGAACATTGGTGTTGCTTAGGAGCAATACAACCTTTATTAAATTAGAGTTTTGTCCTCGATGTAGCGCATAAGTCCGCTGTTTTTAGATTATGCGATGTATTTTTTTGCTTTATGAAGGGTGGCTGAGCTATAAAAAATGGGCTAAATCATTGGCTTAAATATGTTGCAGCAAAGAGGTCGGGTCTTGGGATTGTTTTAGGAAAAGAAGTTAAGATTGATTAGCGAGCAGTGTTTGATATAGTAGTACTAGGGAACCTTTGATCAAGTCTGGTCGATGAGATTGCGGTTCGAAAATGTTAGAGACAAGGTGCAGACTGCAGCTAAAAGTACTGCTAGCAGCTTGCCGGTATTATCGAACTATTCTCCAGAGTAGTACTCTAACAGCTCAATAAGTCGTTGGATGTCATTGCACGGAACACTTATGGTTCACCCTGGCATTAAGTTTTATTAAAAAGTAATTAGTAATTAAAGGAAGTATCGCGTATGACCAAAATTTTTAAAGTTATAGTTATTTTAATGAGTACAATAAGCGTTGCAGCTTTTGCTGAAGTGAAAGATAGCAAAGTGGATATCGTTCTCAAAAAGTTACAAAAACGATTTGTAGGAGCTAAGAATATAAAAGTTAAACTTTCACCTATAAAGTCGTTATATGAAGTGACTATGGGTGCCAGAATATTCTATGTAAGTGAAGATGGCACTTATTTAATAGCCGGGCATATGTGGAATATCGTTACTAATAAGAACCTTTCTTCGAGTAGTTTAAATACAGTTCGTAAGACGATGCTGGATGGAATGAAAGAAAGCAATATGATCGTTTTCTCACCGCCTGCCGATAAAGTTAAACACACAGTGACAGTTTTTACTGATTTGGATTGTCAATATTGCCGTTTAATGCATAGTAAGATCAAAGGGTATAACGCAAAGGGTATTAAGGTGCGTTATGTACTATACCCACGTGCTGCTAAAGGTACTCACTCCTACAATAAAGCCATATCTGTTTGGTGCACTAAAGATCGCAAACAACTATTTACCAGCGCCAAAAGTGGGCAACCAGTTCCTCCTAAAAGTTGTGTGAATCCGGTAGGCTCAAATGTGGCTATTGGCGGAACTCTGGGGATAAGAGGAACTCCTGCTATATTTTTTACGAATGGCAAAATTGTTCCAGGTTATGTTGACCCAGCTAACCTTTCTAAAATGTTAAAAGCCAATAAATAATTTTTGATGATAGGTGGGTTATTGTAGGGATGCGCTGAGGACTCTATTTTTCCAGGGTTTCCTATGATATCTGGAACATCGTGTGTCAATACTGTAGTATTGGCGTACGGAGTTTTATTGTTGTTCATCTAAACATAAAGAGATTAAATATGAAAAAATCCAGATCGATCATTTCAATACTTTCATTTTCGTTTGTTCTTTTATTGATGACATCCAATGTCATGGCGGAAGAAGATCCTAAAATAAAAGCAACATACGAACTCTTTGAGGCGATGAAGCTATCTGATACTTTTGGTAAGACCATCACCAAGATGTTGGATATTCAAATAAAGCAGCGGCCAGCAATGGGGCCTTATCGACAAGTCATGTTAAAGTTTTTTGAAAAATATATGGGTTGGGATAGTTTAAAGGTTGATATGGCCAAAATATATGCTTCCAAATTTTCGTTAGAAGAAATTAATAAACTGACTGCATTTTACAAAACGCCATTGGGCACTAAAATGGCTCGACTTACTCCTCAATTAGCGGGCGAAGGCGCTGCTTTGGGGCAACGTAGAGTCCAGGCTAATTTGGGGGTTCTCAAGCAGATGATTGTTGCAGAGACAGCCAGGCTAAAAAATAAGAAATAATTTTTTGATCAAAATTTTAGGCGGCCAGCCTTTAAAGGTTGGTTTGCCTAATAAATTGGCCCTGAGTTATAACTCAACGAACTCTGCCAAAGCCGTAAATAAAATCAGGCACCGTACTTTTTTGTTGGGCCATATTTTCTGAATTCCATTTTTATAAGAATCCATTTGTGGACGAAAGGAATTAGCGATAGTGGCTTTTTGTTTGCTGGTAATGCGATGTGATTTATAATCGATAATGATTGCTTCATTATCAGTTAATAATAAGCGATCGATTAAACCATTGATGATTCCCTTATTGACTAAATAACAAATAGGAACTTCGTTCCACAATTCTTGGTAATAATCAGGCTTAAAAAACTCACTAAGATCAGGAGCGTTTAATACGGATTTAATTTCGAGCATGCATTCCTCTAACTGCTCTTTCGCCTGTAAATAACGTTTATTGTTACTCATACTAAAAATTACTTGCTGCCATATAGGAGTTTCCCCGATGTCGAGTTGTCTACAAGCTAACTCTAACATCCGGTGTAATGTGACTCCTCGACACTGTTTGTCTTGATCTTGTAGTTGTTCTCGTTCTTGAAGTTGTTCTTGTTTTTTAGTCAATAAGTCAGTAGCCACATCACTTGAAAGATGATTGGCGGTGGGGTGTTTATTGGCTTGGCTAGGCGAAATGAAATCAGGATTATCTAAATCTATATCTTGTTGACTGGTATTGATGGTGAGATCAAGGTCGAACTGCGAGGGTTCCGAGTGCGTATCAATGGGCGCTGCTATCTTGGGGTTTTGGTTGCTGTCTTCAGAAGGAATAATCTGTGGTTCGGCAGAACCGTAGGCGTAGCTTAAAGGTGAAGAGAGTTCTGATATAGAGTCGTTGTCTAATAACGATTCAACGCCATCTCGAATTAAGCCATACCACCCCAAGCTGGCTCGCAGTTTTTTCGGATCTTTAACTGCTTGTATGCTTCCGCTAACAAAAAGGTATTGGCAGGCACGAGTCATTGCAACGTATAATAAATTATTTTTTTCTTGTTCGAATAATGCCTCGCGGCGCTCGAGTTTGCGTTTAATGATCGTTGCGTCGGCAGAGCTATTCTGAATAATAAATAATTCGTTAGGGCGTTTACTTTCAGCAGGCCAATCCATGATTGCAGTATATCCAGAGGACCGTGATCGTGATTTAGTGGCATTAGCCAAAAAGACTACCGGTGCTTCGAGTCCTTTGGCAGAGTGAATAGTAATTATTTTGACACGATTATCTGCGCCCGCTGCTGCCGGGGTGCTAGGGGCGTCTGCATCGGTGCGTAAATTGTGAATGTGATCAAGAAACCGCGTTAAACCTGGATAGCGACCACTATCAAGATCGAGAGCAATATCAATAAAGCGTGAGAAATTTGCATGTACGCGTGGTCTTAGAGATTCTGGATATACACGAATATAGGAGGCAATAAGGTCAGACTCATGGTAAATGCGATCAAGTAAATCATGCACTGGCAAAATGCCAGCCCACTTTCGCCAGTGCACTATTTGTTGCAAGGCTTTCTGTAGTGGAGAGTTTTCCAGCAGGTCTTTTTGTTGGAGCCATTGGAGTTTCTCAAACCAACTTAAATTTTGCTCATCTTCCATCGGGGCAGCAAGATAAAGTAAGTCCTTTTCTGTCACATTATATAGAGGGCTACGTAGGACTTGTGCTAATGCCAGATTATCATAAGGAGTTAACAATATTTTCAGTAGGGCACATAAATCCTGGATTTCGAGGCATTGTAGCAAAGTCCCTCTTTCTGCGCCGACAAATGGAATGCCATTTTCAGTTAACGCGCTCTCAATGTCTCCAGCATGAGTACGTCTGGGAATTAATATCATCACGTCTGAATAGGAAATAGGCCGAATGCAACCATTGACCTTGATGGTTTGTTGTAAGCTAACAAGTGTCTGTATTTTTTCAGCGATCTGATCTGCCTCAATAGCGTGACGTAATTTCTTACCGGCAGATAATGGCTCATTGAGTGGGTTGCGGAAAGCTTGATCGTCTGCGTTGTCTTCTTCCTTTTCATGACAAACGAGCGGCAGAACAGTGACTTCACCCCATAAACCTGTATGAAATGAACGATGTTTTTGCCATGATGGCATTAGGCTCTGGGGTTGAATGCTTTCTTCCGTACTTGAGGATGGGCCAAACACTGCATTGACGACTTCAATGACTGCTGGCGATGAGCGCCTGGACATGTCCATGTGAAAAGCATCTGAGTTGAGATTATCTTGTAGCCAGTTTGCAGCAATTGCTAATAATTCGGGATTGGCGCGTCTGAATTGGTATATAGACTGTTTTTCGTCGCCTACGATAAATATACTGCGCTTACGTTCATTTTCTGAAGAGGCAAATTCTTGAAGCACAGGTAATATCATGTGCCATTGACTTGGGCTTGTATCCTGAAATTCGTCAATTAACAAGTGGTCTATGCGTTGATCCAGTTTGTATTGAACCCACAAGGCATTATCGCCGTGATTAAGAAGTTGATAGGTTTTCCATTCCAGGTCTGAAAAATCGAGTAATCGTCTCTGGCGCTTTATTTCCTGAAATTTATCAATCAG
>VAOX01059162.1_pt1 | contig 27112 bp, 20 predicted proteins | sample 3393891 | NCBI WGS metagenome assembly VAOX01 (sample SAMN08290429, study PRJNA428436) | hydrothermal vent metagenome | isolation source: Deep-sea hydrothermal vent chimney | place: Indian Ocean: Southwest Indian Ridge | depth 2822 m m
ATTTAGTGGCAGTTGCGGCCGACTCTTCGAGGGAACCCCCAAGCAAATGGTCGCGTCGTTGCAACGCATCATGCGTTTGCCGGACGACACGCACATCTATTGTGCCCACGAATATACGCTCGATAACCTTTATTTTGCCCGCAAGGTCGAGCCTGACAATCCAGCGCTAGCGGCACGGGCGCAAGAGGCACAAAAACAACGGCAAATGAAGCAGCCGACGATCCCAACGACACTAAGCATGGAACGGCGCACCAACCCCTTCTTACGATTTCAAGAAACCGCCGTCATCGCCGCCGCATCTCGCCACGCCGGCCATCCGTTGACCGATGACGTCGCAACGTTCACCGAGACACGCCGATGGAAAGACGAAGTCGATCACAATTTATGACGTTTTATTGACGTCGTTGTCGTGGATTAGGTAGAATTGTGCGGGGTTTTAGTCAGGCTAATCGTTGTTTCGATTTAACGAGCCAGTCTCAACAGAATAATAGAATAAAAGCGGCGGGGAATGCGGTTCAGATCGATCTTAATTGCAGGCATCATTGCATTTTCCCCCGCCATGGCGGGGGCGAATACCATCCTCGACGACCTCGCCGCACAGTCGCCGCCAACACCAGCGGCGCAACCGGTGCTGCCTAAAAAAATTCCAGACAATCTGGTTTTTAATAGACGCAGCATCCTTGGCATCACCGCCTGCCGACCAAATTTCCTAATACCGCTGGCAAGTAATACGCATCTCAAACACGAACCCATCAGCATGACAGGCAACGTGTGGGACAGAATTCGTGAGGGATTCGCGCTCCCAACAATGAATAGCCCATTGGTCATAAAAAATGAGACGTGGTATGCCGACCGTCCTGAATACATGGCGCGAATGGTAGAACGTAGCCAACGTTACCTGTACTACATCGTCAATGAGGTGGAAAAACGCGGGATGCCCACCGAAATCGCGCTACTACCGATGGTGGAAAGTGCCTACGACCCTACCGCTTATTCTCGCAGCCATGCAGCGGGACTATGGCAATTCACTCCCGCCACAGGTAGAACGTTCGGCTTGCGACAAATAGGCTGGTATGACGGTCGGCGCGATATTGTCGCCGCCACGGACGCCGCTCTGGATTATCTGCAAAAGCTGCACGCTATGTTCGGTGACTGGGAATTAGCACTGGCCGCTTACAATTGGGGTGAAGGCGCGGTGAGTCGGGCGATCGCCCGTAACAAAGCGAGGGGATTGCCGACGGACTTCCTTAGCCTGAAGCTACCTGCAGAAACACGCAACTATGTCCCCCGGTTAATTGCTGTACGCAACATTGTGCTAAACCCCGCCCGCTTCGGCATCAAGTTAGCTGCCATTCCGGACCGCCCATACTTTACCGAGGTCGTCGCTAGACACCACATCGACGTTAGACTCGCCGCACATCTAGCTGAAATGCCGGTTAAAGCGCTCCGCTCCCTCAACCCCGGCTATAAAGGTCCGGTCATTCACTCCAGCAAGCCAACACCATTATTGCTGCCGGTTGGCAAAGCAAAGCTCTTCGCCAAAAATTTGAAGCACTATTCTAAGCCGTTGACCTCTTGGCGTGCCTACCAACCATGGCGCGGCGAAAAGCTGTATCGGATCGCGGAAAGATTTCATTTATCCTTGGCGCGGTTGAAAACCGCTAATTACATTAGCCGCCGCCGTCGGCATGCCAGTGGGAGTGTACTACTTGTGCCGTTGCGCCACTATGAGCGTCGCAACCACTACCGCTCACTGATCTTTGCTTATCGAATACATACCGTGAGGCCGGGTGATTCGCTCTATGCTATAGCCCGCCACAACGGAGCAACCGTCAAAGAATTAATGGCTTGGAATCATCTCCATTCCAGTCGGCTGAAACCAGGGCAACGGCTAGCTACCCGTGGTCCGGCCGGAAGAGCTATGCGACTCGCACTAGCCAGAACGCGTCCCCGTCGTCACCAGCGTGCCCGCCGCCACGAAATCAGGCGTACTCGCTACACGATCCGCCGAGGAGACACGCTCAGTAGTATCGCGCAGCGCTTCAACGTCGCAATCAATGACATTCGACGCTGGAATAAAGTTTCTCCCCGCCATCTACTACCCGGCCGCAAAGTCACCATCTACGCTACCGATGGTGACAGTTAATCCAGCCGAGCGTTACCGTTCACCTCTCGTGTAAAGGTGACAGCAAACAGAATGTCCCGCGGCCAACTGTACGCTATCCGGATAGTGTTCGCGGCAAACCGCCATGACCCGGGGGCAACGCGGATGAAAATGACAACCGACCGGAGGATGCAGCGGCGAAGGCAGCTCTCCTGATGGTGTCGGGGCAGACCGCCCTCTTACTGGATCGAGACGCGGTACCGCCGCCAATAGCGCCTGCGTATAAGGATGTTGGGGACGATACCGCACCGCCTCGCTCGACCCTTGTTCGACGATACGGCCAAGATACATGACCGCGACTCGATGTGCGAGGTAATCAACTACCGCTAGGTTGTGAGTAATAAACAGATAAGCTAACCCCAGCGTCTCCTGTAGCGATTTCAACAGGTTTAGAATCTGTGCTTGGATAGATACATCTAGGGCGCTGGTCGGTTCATCGCACACGATCAACCGAGGTTTTACCGCCAATGCGCGAGCAATTGCGATCCGCTGGCGCTGGCCACCGGAAAATTCATGCGGATAGTGATTGCGGCTTTCTACCGCTAATCCAACCTGACGTAGCAAATCATCGATGACCTCGCGTCGCGCCGCCAATGGCACCACATGCAACGCTGCCATACCCTCTTCGAGAATATCGGCGACCCGCATTCGCGGATTCAGTGATCCATATGGGTCCTGAAAAATAATTTGCATATCGGCACGCTTGGCGCGTAACGCCGCCCCGCGCAACGTGGTGATCTCATCTCCATCGAAACGCACGGTGCCGCCAGTGGGTTCGATCAATCGCAGCAATCCTTTACCGGCTGTTGTCTTACCACAACCTGATTCCCCCACCAATGCCAGTGTCTGCCCCGGAAACAAGCAGAATGAGAGCCCGTCAACTGCCTTCACCCGACCCACAACTCGTTTGAACACACCACGATGCACAGGAAAGTGGACCTTGAGATCGACAACTTCGAGTAACGGTGAACCGCTAGGTGCCATCACGTTTATTACCGGCACACACCGTTCCTTGGAAAGCAGCGGCGGCGATCCATCGTCTAACGGCGCCAAGTGGCAACGTACTCCGCCGCCGTGCAAGGGTATCCATGGTGGCACTTCGTCGTGGCAACGGGGTTCGGCCAAGTCGCAACGACTAGCGAAACGACAACCAGCAAACACGGCACCCAACAGCGGCACCGCGCCGGCAATAGCACTCAAGCGCATTCCTCGCTTGTCAGCGGTAGGCAACGATTCAAATAGTTTACGCGAATAAGGATGGCGCGGATTGGCGAAAAATGTATCCCGCTCAGCCAGCTCGACAACTTCACCGGCATACATGACTGCCACTCTATGAGCCATTTCCGCCACCACTCCCAGATCGTGGGTGATTAACAATATCGCCATGTGTGTGCGCTGTTGTAGGCCACGCAGCAAGTCCAACACCTGGGATTGGAGGGTCACATCGAGCGCGGTGGTCGGTTCGTCGGCGATTAATAGTTCAGGTTCGCCAGCCAGCATCATGGCGATCATCACCCGCTGCTTCATACCACCTGACAGGTGAAACGGATATTCATCAAACCGCCGGGAAACATCGGAAATACCGACAGCATCCAGCAGACCAAGGATGCGGTGACGCGCTGCCGCCCCTCGTAGCGTGGTGTGGCAATCAAGTACTTCACGAATTTGATCACCAACGGTCAATACTGGATTAAGGCTTAACGCCGGCTCTTGAAACACCATCGCGACTCGTCGGCCACGCACCGTACGCATGACGGCCTCGGGCAACGCCAACAAATCTACGTCCCCAAGCTGCACCGAGCCATCAACGATCCGCACGTTGTCAGGCAGCAAGCGCATTATGGAAAGACCAGTCAGTGATTTACCGCAACCAGATTCACCCAGCAAAGCAAGCGTTTCACGCGTACGTACAGTAAAACTTACGCCATTTACTGCACGCGCAGCGCTCCGACCACCCACCCCAATTGCCAGATTTTCCACCCGTAGCAGCGCCGGATTATCGCCGCTCACTGCTATGTTCCCATTCTAGGGTCAAACGCATCACGCAAAGCATCAGCAAATAAATTGGCTGGCAGCACTAGCCCGAACATAAATAGAAAAGCTGCCGCCAGCTGCCACCATACCATTGGCTCTCGCGCCATTTCCAAGCGAGCGCTATTGATCATATTTCCCCAGCTTTGCATCGATGGATCAACCCCGACTCCGACATAGGACAACACCGCCTCGGCCAACACCAAGCCACTAAAATCCATAACAACTGTGATCAGCACAATATGCATGACATTTGGTAAAATGTGACGCGTCAGAATACGCCACCGGCGGACACCGAACGCCTCCGCCGCCTGAATATATTCCATTTCTCTGAGCTTCAGAGTTTCACCACGCAGCAACCGACAGAGTCCGGTCCAACTCGTCACGCCAAGAATAACGCACAAGGACAGCAAGCGCATGTCGGCTCGGGCCGCCACCGTACCAAATAACGCGGGATTTTTTTCCATGTAAACCTGCACCATCAACACGGCAGCGACGATCAATAAAACACCTGGGATTGAGTTCAGCGTGGTATAGATGTATTGGATTACGTCATCCACCCAGCCACGGAAATATCCAGCTGTAATGCCTAGCAAAAGCGCCAGTGGCAACATCACCATAGTCGTCAGCGTACCGATCACCAGACCGGTGCGAATACTTTTCAGGGCGAGATAAAATACATCTTGACCAACTTTGTCGGTTCCGAGAATGTGGTACTTAACACTCAGCGCCACCGCTGGAAACGCGAATAACAGAAGAACGCCCAGCGTCAGCAGGGTTGCACGCCACGGCACCATCCGCTGATCGCGCCAGATCTCACGACCCACCACGATAAAACGCCGCCGTTCCAGTCGTGCCAGCCAAGCCGTGATTCCTATCACCAACCCTGCCCAGAGTCCTGCCGCCGGAATCAAGGCACGAGCTGCGGTTGCCTCGATATCAGGCAATGCCTCAGTCGCCGGATGCTTGAGGAACGCCCCGCCGTATTTCAATCGAGGAAAAACACGCACAGTCTTGCCGTTGGGCAGATGACGCGTGATTTTGGCATAAGAGTAGGCAGCAAATGGTGCCGAATAAGTGGTTTCCACCCGGCGACGCAACGGCGCGGCAATGGCGTCGAAGACGCTGAGCACGTTAACCGAATAAACCGGTACCGATGTACCATTCACGTTTTTCAGTAGTGGCCGGTAATGTAGCGAATCCAGTAAACCAATCGCAACATAGGCCAATAGCACCACCAGTGAAATCATTGCCGACCGGCTACGTACCAGCCGTCGCCATGGCGGGTGCAGGTGCTCGTGACGGCGAACATAATCGCCCGAAATGAAGAGCCCTGCCAGCAGCAAATAAATCAGAACATCGGTACGCAGAATGACCGGTTCGAAGGATAGCGTCATACCAAACGTATCCTCGGATCCACCAACGTATAGGAGATATCAGTCAGCACCAAGCCGATAATGTACAACAAGGATCCGAGAAACACCATGGCCCGCACCACAGCGAAATCCTGGGAATGAATGGCGTCGATGGTATAACTACCCAGACCAGGAATGCCGAAGAACGACTCCATGATAAGGCTACCCATAAACAGCAAGGGAATAACCACGACAGCACCGGTCATAATGGGAATCATGCCATTCTTCAGCACATGACGGAATAGCACACGCAATTCTGACAAGCCCTTCGCACGTGCGGTACGTACATAGTCCTTGGCGATTTCTTCCAGGAAAATTGTACGGTACCAGCGAGTGCCGCTACCGATACCGCTCACGATGCCGATCACTACGGGAAGTATAATAAATTTAACAGCGTCCAGACCGCCAGCGTAGCCAGAAATCGGTACTAGCCGCCACATCTTACCGACAAAATACTGACCGGCGATGATATAGAACAAGCTAGAAATTGACATCATCGCCACACATAACACCACACCCCAGAGCTCCAGGTATGTCCCACGAAAAAATACCAGCAACAATGCGAACGTAATATTCACCATCAACCCCACCACAAAGACGGGCAGCGCGATCGCCAGACTCGGCCACATGCGCACTTCGATCTCACGACCGATATCGCGGCCATCATCAGAGCGACCGAAACGGAAAACGAACATACTCGCCGACTTTTCAAAAAAAATAGTATCGGTCAGCTTAGCGGTACCGTGCGCAGTGGTGTTCCATAGTAATGGTTTATCATAGCCGTTCTCGCGCTTCCAGGTGACAATCGCCGCGGGCGTTACCCGTTTGACACCAAGGTGGATGCGCGCCATATCGTCTGGCGTGTTAACCATAAAAAAAAGGGCAAATGTCAGCAGATTAACTCCGATAAGGATCGGAATAGCATAAAGTAGCCGGCGCACAATATAGGCGATCACTTGTCCCGACCTTTCAACTGCGGAGCGGCATGCTCACGCCGCCAATAGGTAATGACCGCCGGTAGCAACGCGACCATCAAAAACAGCGCCGCCCACAGCAGCGGCCACCAACGCGGGGCGTTCCATTGACGGCGTAAGCGTTCGCGCCGTGCAACATCAATACGCTGATATTTGAGATCGTTTTGCGCCATCGGGTTAGGCTTCACGTTATGTACCCAGGAATGATACAAGGCGAAATCCTTCGGGTGAAATCCGCCCAACCACGGTGCGTCGCGCTGCACGATCTCGACCATACGATTAATAATCACCTGGCGCGCATGGCCATCGGCCATGTCTTTCATCTGTACAAACAACCTGTTGTACTCAGGATCGTTGTAATTAGACGAATTTTCGCCATTATCCTTCACCCGGCTATTAGGGCCGTACAACAAAAACAAGAAATTCTCTGGATCAGGATAATCAGCATTCCAACCATAATAAAACAACTGAGCGGCCCCTCTGCGAATCTTGTCTTGAAAGCGATTCCAGTCGGTACTGCGCACGATCAACTGGATATTCAGCTTGGCGAATTGTTTGCGCATCCAATCGAGACTCGACTTGCTGCCGATTCCGGCGGAAGTGGTGTCAAGATACAATAACAGCGGTCGGCCAGTGTTGGCGTCACGTCCGTCTGGATAACCGGCTTCTGCCAGCAATTGTCTAGCATATTTGATAGATTTACGCTGCGGTCGACCGTCTACCCAATTGTAAACATATGGGTCAATTCCCGCCTTGCCGCTACGATAACCAAAAATCCCGGGAGGAATCGGTCCTTGTAGCGTCACGCCACGACCATTGGCAAAAATCGTAATATATTCCTCAAAATCTAAGGCGATGGAAATAGCCTGACGTAGCTTGCGCGCCCGCGCTGAATAACCACCGATGAGTGGATCAAGCATATTAACTCCCAGGTAATAATCACTGGGAGCAACTGAGGCGACCAAACGAATACCACGTGCTTTCATCGCCGGGCTGACGACGGCGCTGCCGCTAGTGCTGATTTTCACCGCCTGGTCGAAACTGTCCGAGGCAATACTAGAAGCATCGTAATACCCCTGCAAAAATTTATTCCAGTAAGGAATGCTTTCTTTCTCTAGAGTAAAGACGATCTTCTCAATAAACGGCAATGGCTTGCCGGCATCGACTAGCAGTCCGGCATCACGATCTCCCGGCGCCCCTTCACGAGGATAGGTTTCACCATGGAAATTGGGATTACGCGTCAGCACCATTTCCCGATTAGGATCGTTGACGGTCAGCATGTAGGGACCGGTGCCGACTGGATACCAGTCAAGGCTAAGATTGCGTGCTGCCATGCCAGGCTGAGCATAAAAAGCCACCGCTTCCCACGGTACCGGCGCAAAAAATGTCATTGCTAGCCAATAACGAAACTGAGGATATTTACCACGAATTTTAATACGGTAGCTATAACGACTCACTACCTGCGCACCCACCAGCGGATAGCGGTTCAAATTCAGATAGCGATCCCGTTCGGCAACGGGTCGTTTAGCTAAGGTTTGCTGCAACGCACGATGAAGTGCCTTCAGGCCAACAATGTAGCTACTCATCAAGCCGAAAATAGGCGATTGTAACCGAGGGTCAGCCAATCGTTTGATCTCATAAACATAATCTGCGGCAACGAGCTCACGAGTACCAGTCCGTCTAAAATCGGCCAAGGTATGGATGGAGGCCAACGTCGCTGCCGTCAAGTGACGGTACAACAGCTTACCCTCACGATTCCTAGCAAACGCTGGATGCGGCTGATAGAAAATGCCATGCCGCAAATGAATTTGGTAAACACTATAGGCGACCGTATTTGTGGGCGCATTATCCGGTAACCGGCGGCCATCGGCTGCATAGTAAATCGGCTGTGGCACCGAGATAGCGGCATCAGGAACGAGCGTATAAGGCCGTCTCAAATAATGGTACTGTAGGGGTGACTGATAAATCTGCGCGACAAACACACTCTCGTCGGCACTATAGGCGCGCGCGGGGTCGAGATGTTTGGGGCGGCCGGTGAACGCCGTGTACAGAACGTTCTTCCCAGCATCTGCGGCTGGGTAGGGGTCGTTCCATGGCGCGCTGCACCCGCTCAATAACAAGACAAACAGCAACGATAGCACTGTAAAAAAATTCATTGCCAGTAATTCTATCTCATGCCGCCACCAGCGCAAGCATCGCGCCAGGCAGGGCGGCGATAAAAAGAATTGAGGTATAATCCCGCAAACTACCGGGGAGATGCCTCCCATTAATCAAGCCGTCGGCATTCACATACAAGGGAACGCTATGGGATTTTTGGCAAATAAACGCATATTGATTACCGGACTCATCAGCAACCGCTCTATCGCCTATGGCATCGCCCAAGCGATGCGGCGTGAAGGTGCAGAACTGGCTTATACTTATCAAGATGAAAAAATAAAAGACCGCGTTACAAAACTAGCGCAGGGACTCGGCGGCACACTGCTATTTCCTTGCGACGTCAGTAGCGACGAGGAAATCGACCGTCTATTCGCGGCGCTGGGTGAACACTGGGATAGTCTGGACGGCATAATCCACGCAATCGCCTTTGTCCCCAAGGCAGCTCTCGATGGCAATTATCTCGACGCAACCAACCGCCAGTATTTCCAAATAGCGCACGACATTGGCTCTTATAGCTTCACCGCTCTCACGAAAGCGGGGCTGCCGATGATGCGCGGTAGAAATGCCGCCTTGCTCACGATTACTTACCTCGGTGCGATACGTTCAGTTCCCCACTACAATGTTATGGGACTTGCCAAAGCCAGTCTCGAAGCCAGTGTGCGTTATATGGCGCAGAGCCTTGGCCCCGCGGGAATTCGCATCAATGGCATCTCGGCTGGCCCGATCAAAACGCTGGCTGCCTCCGGCATCACAGATTTTAGCAAGCTACTGAGCTACAATGAGAAGAATGCGCCGATGCGGCGCAACGTCACTATTGAAGAGGTAGGTAATGCCGCCGCTTTTTTGTGTAGTGATCTAGCCAGTGGTATTACGGGAGAAATCACTTACGTTGATGGTGGATTCAACACCACGGCGCTGGGAGACCCAGACTGACCACGGCAGGAAAACACCACCGACCGAACCATCTGATTGTATTTGCGGCGGAGAGCGGCCATAATCTATCCGGCCTTCCGAAATAATGGATAGTGGCCGCCGGAATGACGAGGCACTCTGGCACGATAGCAAACCTGATCAACTTTAACTCTAATGGCCCACATGCTCAAAAACCTGACTTTGTTCAGTAAAGCCGCATTAGCTGGGCTATTGTTACTCGCCGCCGGAATCGGTGTCGTTACCTCTCTATCCGGTGTTGATCGTTTAACTTCCACTTCGTACATTGTTCTTATTGCAACGTTCGGTGCGGTCTACATCGGCTGGACAATCAGCCTCTATTGGGCACTTGCCACCAGTTGCCGTAAAAACGAAGTACGGTGGCAACAAATCAACCGAGAGATCACCGACTTAACCAGCGACACACGCCAGCTATTTCGGGAATTATCCGAAGAATACGACGGTCAGTTTCAGCTCGCGCAAGGCGAGTTGCACCGGGTACGAGATATATTGTCGGACGCCATCGGTAAATTAATTGATAGTTTCACCAGCATGGAAAGCCAAAATCGCAGCCAGCAACAAATATCGCTACGATTAACTAACCAGCAGCGGCAACCGGAGTCAACCGTTGGCGAAAACGACGATGAGGAGAACGAAGCCGACGCTGCGACGAAGCCAAGCAATGTTAGCTTCGAAACCTTTGTTGAAGAAACCTCTGAAACCTTGTCGATGTTCGTCAACTCTACGATTGAAACCAGCAAGTCCGCCATGCTCCTTGTGGAAATCATGGATAGTGTGTCAGCCGAAGTGGAGGATATTCTTAACATTCTCGGTGAGATAGAATCCATCTCCAAACAAACAAACCTACTGGCGTTGAATGCTGCTATTGAAGCAGCGCGTGCCGGCGAAGCTGGAAGAGGCTTCGCCGTGGTGGCGGATGAGGTGCGTGATTTATCCACCCGCTCCGACCAGTTCAGTAGTCAAATTCGCAACCATATGACGAGTGTCCACCAGGCGGTGGCCTCCGCAGAAAGTGAAATCAACGCACTGGCGTCGCGGGATATGAATTTTGCGCTTCGCTCAAAAACACGCGTTCAGGAAATGATGGATAATATCCAAGCGCTCAACCAAGAAATGGGGGCCTCTGTCGAGGAACTTAAGCAAATCGCTGAGCGGGTTGAGCAAGATGTGAGCACCGCTGTCACTTCTCTGCAATTTCATGACCTTACCAGCCAGTTACTCAATCACATTGACCAGCGTATCGATGCAATGCAGTCAATCATGGCCAACATCGCCGCGATTGGCGAGCTCGACAAAGAAAAAAATAATACTGACACACACATTGATTGTCATCAACATCTGCGACAATTCAAACAGACCATTATCGAAGCCACTACACTGATCGAAAAAGTACGACATAACCCCGTGGCGCAAGAACACATGACGGCAGGCGATATCGAGCTGTTTTAGGCGACACGCCAGCCATACAAGTAGAATCTGGAAAAGTTTTTCTCAACAAGAGGGAGTTAAACGCCATGACGCTTAACGTGACAGTAGCCGTTAACGAAGGACTCGCGCGCATTAGCCTGGAGGGCCGGTTTGACTTCAATTCACAACGCGCCTTCCGCAGTAGCTATGACGACCCATTGAGCAACCATACGATTCGCGCAATCGAGATCGACATGAAAACTGTAGATTACCTGGACAGCTCAGCGCTGGGTATGCTGCTCTTATTGAAAGAGCGTGCAGAAGCAGCCAATAAATCGCTGGCCCTGGCCAACTGCCGCGGCACCGTCAAACAGGTACTTGACGTCGCCAATTTTCACAAACTTTTTACAATCAGGTGATGGCTGCCGCATAACTTCCGCCATCGTCATATCACGTCTAATCCACGCGTACACAACATGAATATCTCCTCCGCGCCATTGGACATCACGCAACAAAAACTTAATATTCTCGTGGCGGATGACAATGAGTCAGATTTGCTGCTCATCGGTAAATTCGTCTCCGCACTAGGTCATACACCATTACTCGCCAGAAATGGAGTGGAAGCAGTCACGCAATTTGAATGCGCCGCACCGGACATGGTGCTAATGGATGTGTCCATGCCGGTTATGGGCGGCTATCAGGCCGCAATGAAAATACGTGAAATCAGCCAACATCACTGGGTTCCTATTATTTTTATCAGTGTCAAGACAGGGGAAGCTGAGCAAGCGCGCGGCTTGGGCATTGGTGGCGATGATTACTTACCCAAACCGCTCAACCTGCTACTGCTGGAAGCCAAAATCAACGTCATGCGCCGGATTGCCGGAATGCAGCGCCAACTAGAGGAAAACACCCAACAACTACGCGCCTACCAGAAAAATGCAGAAGAGGAACAACGAACCGCCTATGCGCTGATGAAGCGTATGATTCATACCGAATCGTTGAATGACCCGGCACTACGCTACTGGATATCTCCGGCAACGCGCTTCTGCGGCGACGCCATCGCTGCCACTCGCTCCCGTAACAACAATCTATACGTTATATTAGCAGACGCTTCTGGTCACGGTCTGCCCGCCGCGCTTAACCTATTGCCTGTTATTCAAGTGTTTTACGGCATGGCGGATAAGGGATTTAGCCTTGCCACTATTGCCGAAGAAATGAATCGGCGGTTAAGCGACATAACTCCAACCGGACGCTTTATTTCCACTGTCCTCGCTTGCTTCAACTGCCGAGAAGAAACTATCGAGGTGTGGAACGGCGGCAATCCCGGGGCAGTCCTGCTTTCTACCGCAGGAGAAATACTGCATCAGTTCGCACCGCAACACCTGCCCTTAGGTATTCTTGACCAAAAGATGTTTGATCATCGTACGGAAATTTTCCGCTGCAAAACATCATGCCAACTAATTATCTACTCCGACGGCCTGCTCGAAATAGAAAATAACGAAGGAACTCCTTTTGGCGAAGAACGATTCTTACAAATACTAACATCTGTTCCGGCAAAGCCGCGTTTCGCCTCATTGATCAGTGAGGTACGAAAACATATGGGCGACAATACCGCCCGCGATGACATCTCCATGGTCATGATCGATTGCGCACAGCTTCATTACTCACCCCAGTTAGAAGAACGAACGCCGCGACCAGCGACCAATCACAATAGCCCTTGGCGCTGTCAACTCACCATCGGCGCTGCGGTCGCCAAAACACTCGATCTCACTCCCCTCTTGTTTCACCATCTAGAAGCGGTAGAAATCGGAGGGTTCCAGTGCGATCAAATCGTGTTAATCATTACAGAACTGTACAATAATGCGCTGGATCACGGCCTACTTCAGTTGGATTCATCAATTAAGGCGAGGCCGGATGGATTTACGCAATACCTCGCACTACGCCAGGAAATGTTGGGGAATTTGCATCATGGCAAAATTGAAACACAGGTGGAGCAGCTTACCATTGACGGCCAGCAGATTTTGCGCATTCATGTGAAAGACAGTGGCCCTGGCTTTGATTTCCGGCCCCATCTCGACCGTGATATATCGCACAACGTTCAGCCCTATGGCCGCGGTATCTCACTGGTCAAGGGTCTTTGCAAAAACATTAGTTTTGTTGGAAACGGTAATGAAGTGATTGTAGACTATGCGCTATAGTAGAGAGGGTTCTTTAGGTTTCAGCAGATAATTTACGTTCTCAGCGGTATAACGCCGCTAGAATCAATCCAGATCACTAACTAGAATGGGGGCCAGAGCGTCATGGCAAAGTCTGTACTCACAGTAGATGATTCCGCGTCGATTCGGCAAATGGTTGCCTTCACACTGAAAGGAGCCGGGTACGATGTGGTAGAAGCGGTTGATGGTGTGGATGGCCTGCAAAAAGCCAAACTGAAACCAGTCAACCTCGTCCTGTCCGACCAAAACATGCCGAAGATGGACGGTCTGACGCTGATCAAGTCGTTACGCGCTCTCGCCCAATATAAAACCGTCCCTATTTTAATGCTCACCACTGAATCCAGTGAGGGAATGAAGGCGCGGGGTAAGGCCGCTGGGGCCACCGGTTGGTTGGTTAAACCATTCGACCCACAAAAATTACTGGAGGTCGTCAAAAAAGTGATTGGGTAACGTAGCATGCCCCGTCAACATGTGGCACGCACAAACATGCACTAACTCCTCCTAAAGGATAGCCGCCATGACCGTGGACATGAGCCAATTTTACCAAGTATTCTTCGAAGAGGCTGGAGAACACTTAGGTAATATGGAAAGTCTCCTGCTTAACCTCGACATCGAATCCCCCGAACAAGAGGATTTAAACGCCATCTTTCGTGCCGCTCACTCGATCAAAGGAGGTAGCGCCACCTTCGGCTTCACCGACATCGCCGGGGTCACCCACATACTGGAATCACTCCTGGACCGCATCCGCAACGGTGAGCTTGCCTTGCAAAAAGACATGGTAGATGTTTTTCTCAAGGCAGGAGACGTTCTCAAAGACCAGTTGGCTGCCCATCAAGCCGGTGAGGAAAGTGATACGGAAACAGCCCGTAACGTCTGTGAAGAACTAACCCGCTGGCAGCACAGCGATGAGTCAGCTACCCCGGTCAGCACACCACCTGAGCAGGAAAAACCACCATTGACCGACACGTCCACCGCGCCTGGGCAACACCATATAATCACCTTTACCCCCTCATCCAGTCTGACAGAAAACGGCGTTCATATGGAGAACATGGCGGCCGAGTTGGGAAAGCTCGGCCCTGTCGAGATTTTGGCGGAAGGCTCGGCGGAATCTCCCGTGTGGCGGTTTTCCCTAACCACCACAGCGCCAGAGGAAATTATTCGCGAACCATTTGATTTCTTCGCCGAGCCAACTGACGTCGTGATCGAGACCGACTCCATCGCGACTGAATCAGAGCAGGGCTACGGCTTTTTCACCGATATCGCCCCGATCGAACCAGCTGCGGAAGAGGCAGAACAAGGTTATGGCTTTTTCACCGATGTAGACGCCATTCGCAAAACCGCCGAGGAAGACGCGCAAGGTTACGGCTTCTTTAAAAAGATAGATCCACCACAGGAAACACCGACTGGATCAAGTAGCACCGCAAGCCAGCATGAAGTAAAACGACCCAAAGGAAACACGACGTCTACTGGCAAACGCGCCGGCGACAAAGCGGCTGCGACAGCGCAAGCCGAGTCCATCAGGGTGAGCGTGGAGAAAGTAGATCAACTCATCAACCTGGTGGGAGAGTTAGTCATCACGCAAGCTATGGTGGCCCAAACGGCCAGTAAGTTGCCCCCAGAGGTTCATGAAACGCTCCAGGTCTCACTTAGCCAGTTAGAACACAACACACGAGATTTACAAGAAAGCGTGATGTCGATCCGGATGATGCCGATCAGTTTTGTTTTCAGCCGTTTCCCTCGCGTAGTGCGCGACCTCAGTTCCAAACTCAACAAGCAGGTAGAATTAAAAACTGTCGGAGAAGGCACTGAACTAGACAAGGGGTTGATCGAAAAACTCTCCGACCCGTTAACGCACCTGGTGCGTAACAGCCTGGATCACGGTATCGAATCGCCGGAAAAACGCCTCGCCGCCGGCAAACCGGCCAAAGGAACCATTACGCTGCGTGCGTCCCACCAAGGCGGAAATGTTGTCATCGAAGTTATTGACGACGGAGCCGGGATGAACCGCGAAAAAATTCTTGCCAAGGCAAAGGAACGCGGCATTCCGGTAAGTGACACGATAACGGATACGGAAGTCTGGCAACTGATATTCGAAGCAGGTTTCTCCACAGCGGAAGTGGTCACCGACGTTTCCGGCCGCGGGGTCGGCATGGACGTTGTTAAGAGAAATATTATCAACGGCATGGGTGGACGAATTGAAATGGAGTCGCATAGTGGCGCCGGCACACGCATCATTATCCGCCTCCCATTGACACTCGCAATTCTGGATGGCATGTCAATATCGGTAGGCGGAGACATTTTCATCACGCCCCTCACCTATATTGTCGAATCGCTGAAGCCTCGGCGAGAAGATATCAAAACTGTTTCCGGGCGAGGACGAGTGGTTTACGTGCGGGGCGAATACGTCACCCTGCTACCACTCCACGAAGTGTTCAATATCGAACCAGTCGTAGCTGAACCACAAGACGGCATTCTGGTACTGGTAGAAGCTGAAGGCAGAAAGGTTGCCCTATTTGTAGATGAATTGGTTGGCCAGCATCAAGTAGTCATTAAAAGTTTAGAAACCAATTTCCGTAAGGTTGCCGGCATTTCCGGCGCAACCATCATGGGGGATGGCAAAGTCGCCCTTATCTTGGACATTTCATCACTGGTCAGACTAAGTCAGGGTTGATAGAAGACGGGGAGACGTTTGATGACATCGGAAACCATACAAGAAACCACGGATGAGGTCGCCACAAGCCCTAGCCAGGAATGTTTAACATTTACGCTCGGTGCAGAAGAATACGGCATTGACATACTCAAGGTACAAGAAATCCGTGGCTATGAATGTGAAGCAGTTACCCGCATTGCCAACTCACCAGAATTTATTAAGGGTGTCATCAATCTGCGCGGAATTATCGTGCCAGTTGTCGACATGCGAATTAAATTTAACCTAGGTGACTCTGAATACGACCAATTTACCGTGGTTATTATCCTCAATGTTAACCATCGTATCGTTGGCATGGTCGTTGATAGTGTCTCTGACGTTATTACCCTCACGCCCGAGCAAATCAGACCTGCACCAGAACTAGACACCACAATGGGCGCCCAATTATTAACAGGACTCGGAACCATCGACGATCGAATGCTAATCCTTATCGACATAGAGAAATTAATGGGTAGCCCAGAAATGGCGTTGATGGACATCACCGCATCGGAACACGCCGAAACATAGTACCACAACAGGAAAAACCGCCGCCCACCGGCGTTTTTAACACCACAATTGTGTGCAAAGGTGGATACTATTTATGGCAAACAACGCTGAAGCTCGCGATTTTTTATTTACTAATCGAGATTTCGATCGGATACGTAAACTTATTTACGATCACGCTGGCATTTCGCTTGGACCGCAAAAATTTGACATGGTCTACAGTCGCCTGGCACGGCGCCTACGGGCAAATAAATTAACAAGTTTCGCCGACTATCTCGCCAAATTAGAGCGAAATGACCCACAAGAATGGGAAGCGTTTGTTAACTCGCTGACGACTAATCTCACCGCGTTCTTTAGGGAGGAACACCATTTCTCTATTCTAACCGATCACCTTCGGCCACGGATGGGAACCACGCCGTTAACTATCTGGTGCGCCGCCGCCTCCACCGGGGAAGAACCTTACTCTATCGCCATGACCGTCGCTGACCTTTTTGGCACGCTAACACCACCGGTTAAAATATTAGCAACCGATCTGGACACTAACGTGCTAACAAAAGCGCAGAAGGCCGTCTACCCTTTAGACCGTGTGGAAAAGATGGCCAACGACAAACTTAAGCGCTATTTTATGCGGGGAACCGGCCCACATGCAGGAACAGTCAAGGTAAGAGCTGAGCTTTGTCGTCTCATGACGTTTAGGCAAATCAACTTGCTAGACGACAATTGGCCGATCCGCGGGCCACTGGATGCCATATTTTGCCGCAACGTAATGATTTATTTCGACAAGGAAACACAATACCAGATACTAAAGAAATTTGTTCCTCTGCTGCAACCCAACGGCTTACTATTCGCCGGCCATTCAGAAAGTTTCAACCATGCTAGTGACCTATTCAAACCACGGGGGAAAACTGTTTATGAGATTGCCAACAAAGATCATTCCGTTAACCAGCACGCACGATAAACAATAGTTAACCACCCATGCCTGACCATGCTTATGAAGAAGTTCTTGCGCCCAACCATTACTATGACCGCAATTTCGAAACAGAAGCGGCCAAAATTCTGCCGGGTGAATATTATGCCACACGTCGCGATATGTTGATTGTGACCGTATTGGGTTCATGTGTCGCCGCGTGTATTCGTGATCGGAGCAGTGGGGTCGGTGGTATGAACCACTTCATGTTGCCAGAAGGACAGGAAAGCAGTGATCCACTAAGCAACTCAGCACGGTATGGAACTTACGCTATGGAAATGCTAGTCAACCAATTGATTAAACTTGGCGCTAAGCGCCAAAATTTAGAGGCGAAGCTGTTTGGTGGTGGCAATGTTATGCGCCACTTCACCATACATAATATTGGCCAGCGCAACTCAGCATTCGCCATCGAATACCTAAAAAATGAGAAAATCAGAATCGTGGCACAAGACCTGGAAGGATTACATCCCCGAAAAGTTTATTTCTTCCCACAAACCGGAAAAGTGCTAGTGAAACGCTTACGCAATATTCACAATGATACGATTTTCGATCGGGAGAAAGAGTACAGTTCACGTCTACGTTACACACCAATCGAAGGGGATATCGAGCTTTTCTAACCCCAACTTATTATTCGGGAAAAACAAAGGTGATCCATGCCTATTAAAGTACTTATTATCGACGATTCTGCATTAATCCGTCAGCTGCTAACCAGTATTATTAACAGCAAGGTTGATATGCGCGTGGTCGGCGCCGCGCCAGACCCAATAGTAGCGCGAGAAATGATTAAAGCGCGTAATCCCGATGTATTAACGCTAGATATCGAAATGCCGAAAATGGACGGACTCGCTTTCTTAGAAAAACTTATGCGCCTGCGGCCAACGCCGGTGGTCATGATATCGTCACTTACCGACCGAGGGTCAGAGATCACCTTGCGCGCATTGGAATTAGGTGCTGTTGACTTTATCACCAAGCCGAAAATTGACATTTCACGGGGACTGCAACAATACACAGATGATATTGCGGAAAAGATCCGCGCTGCTGCCTCGGCCAAGGTAAAACCGGTAACATATGCCAAAGTTGAGGCGCGTTATACGGCCGACGCCGTGCTGCCATCACTCGCCAATACTATCTCTAGCACGGAAAAACTGATTATCGTTGGCGCGTCTACCGGCGGCACTGAGGCCATCAAAGAAGTCCTCGTCAAGCTCCCTCCTGATTGCCCGGGTATCCTGATCGCCCAACATATGCCGGAAGCCTTTACCAATGCATTTGCCAAACGGCTGGATGGACTCTGCCGAATTTCGGTTAAGGAAGCGACGAACGGCGAGCGTATTCTACCAGGTCATGCCTATATCGCACCCGGACATTCTCACTTGCTGCTAAAACGCAGCGGTGCGAATTACGTTACGGAACTTAACGATGGACCACCGGTTAACCGCCATCGTCCCTCGGTAGATGTGTTATTCCGTTCGGCCGCGAATAACGCAGGGAAAAATGCCATAGGCATTATTCTTACTGGAATGGGAAAAGATGGCGCCGCCGGTATGTTGGAAATGAAACAGGCCGGTGCCTACAATTTTTCCCAGGACGAAACCAGCTGTGTTGTCTTCGGTATGCCCAAGGAAGCGATCGCTTCTGGCGGTGTCGATGAAGTCGTACCGCTCAAGGACATTGCTCGGCACGTGATGGAACACCTCGTATCTCTAGGCACACGGGCATTCCGTGTATAGAGAAAATATGTCAGTCTAACCACTTATGACGTAGCAACTGCAGCCAGTTTCTGCTTGATTTTAATCTTAGCGCGCTGCCTTAAACCAGTTGAATAAGCGGATAAAACCACTTGATTAATCATACTGGTTACCTCTTTGGCATACACTTTTCTTTGTGACGTGGTAATACGCGCTGGCGTGCTTACTGCCGCAATCCGTGCCAATAGGTAGCCACCACCTGCAGACGCCGCAACACCGACGTAGGCCGGCAATTGTTGCACCTTTGCTTTAAAAACGGCTTGCAAAAGGACGGTATTTACACCAGGTGGCGGTTTTTGTCGAGAGAAAGTCTGTGATGCTCTCCATGTGAGACCTGCAACCGTTTTTCCTTGACGCAGTTGCGACAGCCATTTGTGTCCTTGAGCGATAGCTAGGCTAGTGGCTTTCTCACGGCGGAGTCGCTGCGCTAATTGAGCACTGACTTCCGCCAATGGCTGCATAGCCGCTGGCCTAACGGCGCTAACACGCACCGAAACCAAGGTATTTGGTGCGACACTAATAGCCTCAGAATTATGCTTACCATTCAATACGTCACTAGAAAAAACGGCTTTTAACAGCTTGGGGTTTCCTAGCAATCCTGGTACTGATTCACCCTTGGCAACCCAGCCACTGTGGAGAATCGGTAATTTCAGCTGCTGCGCTGCCGGTTTGAGGCTATCAAACTGTTCGTACACAGTGTTACCGAATTTATCCGCCAATGTCATAAATTTAGTTGCAGCTTTTTGTTCTCTGATGGCGGAAGCAACTTCGGTCTTTACGTAAGCAAATGGGCGGGTACGCGCAGGCTTAATAGCAGTTAACTTGATGATATGAAAACCAAATTTTGATTCTACGGGTCCAACTATTTCACCTTTGCGCATGGAAAAAACCGCGTCACTGAATGGCTTGACCATCTCACTGCGGGTGAAAAACCCTAAATCTCCGCCCTTTCGCGCAGAGCCCAAATCTTGAGAGTTAGCCGCCGCTAATTGAGCAAACTGCGCTGGATGTGCCTGAGCTTCCTTCAATAGCTTAAGCGCTTTAGCCCGCGCCGCCAATTTTTCTGCAGCCGTAGCACGTGCAGGCACGCTAATGAGAATATGGCTGGCACGCCGCTCCTGTGGTACACGGTACTGTGCCAGATTTTGTTGGTAATAAGCCTTCAGCGCGGCAGGATCCACTTTTATTGTCTGCATGAGGGCATTTTGCGACAATACCAGATAATCTAACTTTACTCGTAGCGGCAGGCGAAATTCCTTCGGATGACGATCATAGTAAGATTTAACCTCGGCGGCACTCACCTTCGCTTGAGGTAGGTAACGTGCGACTGGCACGTGAACCACTGAGACAATACGACGTTGCTCACTATCACGAATAATTCGGTCAATGGTAACCGCCGGAACAAACGCCTCTTTCGCCAAGCCACCGAGTAGTTGTTGAACCAGCAATTGTTGACGAACCTGCGCTTGGAACAGTGTAGGCGTCATATTTTGCTGAGACAGCAGAGCGCGATAACGCGCATCGGAAAAGCGCCCTTTCTCCTGAAATGGGGGAAAGTTAGCGATAACACCAACCAGCATCGCGTTGGGAACAGTCAAATGCACTCGATCTGCCTGCAACCACAACAACTTCTGATTGATCAACTGTTCCAGTGCACTGCGCTTTAGCGCTGGATCATCCAGTATATGGTCAGTCGCGTTAGCGCCCAACGCGCGCCTTAGCCGCTGCTGCTGCGCCCGCCATACCCGGTCAAATGCTCGCGCACTAATGTCGTGCCCATCCACCGATGCGACCGCCGTCTCCCCGCCACCATGACCAATGTAGGAATTAATTCCCCACAAAGCAAAAGGGACAGTGATTAACACCAGAATGACTTTTGCGATCCATCCTTGGGCTCGCTCACGAATGACTGCTAGCATAACTTTAGAATCGGGTAAAGGTACTCAAAAGATTTGTGTTGGATGAAGCATCATCAGACAGCTATATCTGATCTGCCAGAAACATAGAAAACAAACAAACTACCCACAGCCTGCCATGGAGCAACCAGACTCGAAATGACCGAACGGCTCGTGCCTAAAACATCAGCAAGCGGCTCAACTGGTGGGTGCTGAGAGGATCGAACTCCCGACATTCGCCTTGTAAGGGCGACGCTCTACCAGCTGAGCTAAGCACCCGAAGAGCGCCTAGTTTACCGCATCCTTGAACGCCTTGCCAGCTCTAAACTTAGGCACCTTCGCCGCTTTGATCTCAATGGTGGTACCTGTACGTGGGTTACGGCCATTTCGAGCAGCGCGTTCCCCTACGTAAAAAGTGCCAAAACCAACCAACGTGACCATGTCCCCATTTTTCAACGCATCCTGCACGGTACTCACTGTGGCATCAAGCGCACGGGAAGCCGCAGCCTTCGACATATCAGCGGCCTTCGCAATTTGCTCGATCAGCTCTGATTTATTCACATCAATCCCCTTTCACTTGGTTAATGAAGCACAGACAACCCCGCATTGGCTTTATATCAAGACGGAAAAGTTTGGTCAAGCAATTGCCCAAAATACTACCTTAACGAAAAGATTAGAATCCGAGTCAATTCCGCCAGGATGCCCACCGATACAGCATTTTTCTGAGAACTTAGTGCTTTATGACGTTGACATTAGATTTATTATTATCAGATGCAGCTACCGGTACCACGCTGACGTCATCAGGCAACGGATGAGGCCCGCGCTCTAAGGCTTTTTCTAATACCTCATCGATCCATTTTACAGGGTTAATATCTAGTCTATTCTTAATATTATCTGGTATTTCTACCAGATCCTTCACATTTTCATGAGGAATAAGTACTGTTTTAATTCCACCACGATGAGCCGCCAGCAATTTCTCTTTTAGCCCACCGATAGGCAACACTTCGCCACGCAACGTAATTTCCCCAGTCATAGCCACACCAGCTCGCACCGGAATACCCGTCAACACCGACACCATCGCCGTGCAAATCGCAATGCCTGCACTTGGGCCGTCCTTCGGTGTCGCACCTTCCGGTAAATGGATATGGATATCCTGATTTTGGTAAAAATTCTCGTTGATTCCCAATTTCTTCGCGCGCGCCCGCACAACACTCAATGCCGCCTGGATCGACTCTTGCATCACGTCACCCAATGTGCCTGTCGTTACCATCTTCCCCTTACCGGGGAACACGACGCCCTCAATCGTTAGCAATTCTCCACCGACCTCTGTCCACGCCAAACCGGTCACTTGCCCGACCTGATTCGCCTTTTCCGCCATCCCATACGAGAATCGCCGCACTCCCAGATATTTTTCCAGACCGCGTGCGGTCACGGTTACTTTACGTGCAGCCTTTTTCAGTAGCAACGCCTTAACCACTTTACGACATATTTTAGCAATTTCCCGTTCCAAGCTACGTACGCCCGCCTCACGGGAGTAATAGCGAATCGCGTCACGGATTGCACTTTCAGCAACATGAAATTCGCCAGAGTCAAGCCCATGCAACTTCATCTGCTTGGGCAATAAGTAGCGCATGGCGATATTCACCTTCTCGTCCTCGGTATAGCCAGACAATCTAATCACCTCCATGCGATCTAGCAGAGCAGCTGGAATGTCCATAGTGTTAGCGGTCGCGACGAACATTACGTCGGATAAATCGTATTCCACCTCAACATAATGGTCGACAAAGGTGTGATTCTGTTCTGGATCCAGCACCTCCAGCAATGCCGAGGAAGGATCACCGCGAAAATCCGTACCCATCTTATCAACCTCGTCCAACAAAAACAGTGGGTTACGAATGCCGGCTTTGGCCATACTCTGTAATATCTTTCCTGGCATAGACCCGATATAGGTGCGCCGATGCCCACGAATTTCCGCTTCATCACGAACACCACCAAGCGCCATCCGCACAAACTTACGGTTGGTCGCCCGGGCGACAGATTGGCCGAGAGACGTTTTACCAACACCTGGTGGGCCGACGAGGCATAGAATAGGCGCCTTAAGCTTTTCCACACGCTGCTGTACCGCTAAATACTCAACTATTCTTTCTTTAACTTTTTCCAAGCCGTAGTGGTCTTTCGCCAAAATTCCCTCAGCTAACGCCAGGTCCTGGCAAATTTTAGACTTCTTTTTCCATGGCAGCCCGACCAACACGTCGATGTAATTACGCACGACCGCCGCCTCCGCCGACATAGGTGACATCAGCCGCAACTTTTTGACCTCAGCCTCAGCCTTGGTGCGCGCCTCCTTAGGCATACGCGCAGCTTTTATTTTCTTTTCCAACTCCTCGATATCAGCACCATCCTCGGACTCACCCAGCTCCTTCTGAATCGCTTTTACCTGCTCATTCAGATAATACTCGCGCTGGCTTTTCTCCATCTGCCGCTTGACCCGACCGCGAATACGCTTTTCCACTTGAAGAATATCAATTTCCGCTTCCAGAAGCCCCAGAAGATGTTCCAATCGCTCACGCACTGGAAACATTTCCAACACATGCTGCTTTTGATCAAGTTTCAACGGTAAATGCGCGGCGATAGTGTCCGCCAGCCGTCCGGCATCGTCGATGCTCCCCAAAGAAGTCAAAATTTCCGGAGGGATCTTTTTATTCAACTTGACGTATTGATCAAACTGCGACAACAACGTACGCATCAACGCTTCGACCTCGTTGTCGCTGCTAGAATCAGCAGTAACAATAGAGGCTTTAGCGGTAAAGTGCGTTTTGTTATCGAATATTTGGACTATCTCTGCCCGCTGATTACCCTCAACCAAGACCTTAACCGTACCATCGGGAAGCTTGAGCATTTGCAAAACAGTCGCAAAACTACCAACTTGGTGCAAGTCTTCCAGTTGCGGCTCATCCTTAGCAGCCTGTTTCTGGGCAACCAGTAAAATATGTTTACCCGACTCCATTGCCAGCTCTAACGCTTTGATGGATTTCGGACGGCCCACAAACAATGGGATCACCATGTGAGGAAATACCACAACGTCCCGCAGCGGCAAGAGCGGCAACGATACTTCATTATCTAGGTTGGCAGGAGACGCTGAAATCGACATAATAAATTTAACCTTAACACTACGGATTTACTAAATAATGCGGGCTAGTGGCACGAAATTCAACCCCACTGCCTTCAGGATGTTTGATCACGACAAACCACCACCAGCACAAGGCCAGAAAGCTGTGAATAAGAAAAAACGCGCCAATCTTATGGGAGTGGCTATGCCAAACCGGCCGCCAGCGGATGTTCAGCATAGATTAGGAGTGGTTTATTCTCCCCGCTGACCGCACCCTCATCCACGACCGCCTGTGAAACATTCTTCAGCGTGGGCAAGTCGTACATCGTATCAAGCAGTACATACTCAAGAATAGAGCGCAGACCGCGAGCACCAGTTTTTCTCGCGATAGCCTTCTTCGCAACCAGATGCAACGCATCCTCGCGAAATTCCAGCGCCACGCCCTCCATGGCAAAAAGCTTACGATACTGTTTTGTCAATGCATTTTTGGGTTCGGTCAGAATTTTAATCAACGCATCCTCGTCCAAATCCTGAAATGTTGCCACCACCGACAAGCGCCCGACAAACTCTGGAATCAAACCGAACTTGATTAAATCTTCTGGCTCAACCTCTCGCAATATTTCACCGACTTCTCTACGGTCATCTTTGCTCTTTACCTCGGCGCCGAAACCAATACCACCCTTTTCGGAACGATTGCGAATGACTTGCTCCAATCCGCTAAACGCCCCACCGCAGATAAACAAGATATTGGTGGTATCCACCTGCAGAAATTCTTGATTAGGGTGCTTGCGCCCCCCCTGCGGCGGGACTGAGGCGATAGTTCCTTCAATCAGCTTCAGTAACGCTTGTTGCACGCCCTCGCCGGACACATCACGGGTAATCGAAGGGTTGTCTGATTTCTTAGAAATTTTGTCAATCTCATCGATGTAGACAATACCGCGCTGCGCTTTATCGATATCATAATCACATTTCTGCAGTAATTTCTGAATGATATTCTCGACGTCTTCACCCACGTAACCCGCCTCAGTCAGGGTCGTGGCGTCGGCGATGACAAAGGGAACATCCAATAATCGCGCCAACGTCTGTGCCAACAGTGTCTTCCCACAACCAGTCGGCCCAATCAACAAAATATTGCTTTTCGCTAGCTCTACTTCGTCATTGTCGCCCGCATTTTTAAGCCGCTTATAGTGATTATAGACCGCCACCGACAAGGTCTTTTTTGCCGATTCCTGGCCGATAACGTACTGGTCGAGAATCTCGGCAATTTCATGAGGAGTCTGCAAGTCGGACGCACCTTCTTTCCCGCCCCGGTCACCTTGAATCTCTTCTCGGATAATGTCGTTGCATAAATCTACGCATTCATCGCAAATAAACACTGACGGCCCGGCAATCAGCTTACGTACTTCATGCTGACTTTTACCGCAGAATGAACAATACAGCAGTTTATCGTCACCAGTAGTTTTGGCCATGACCTATCTTCCTTGAGTTATCCGCATCGTCTTAGCCTTGTGCCTGGGCATCGGCCGCGCGGTACCTAAGCACGCTATCGATCAGCCCATAGTTCACCGCGTCGTCCGCGCTCATAAAATAATCCCGGTCGGTATCTTTTTCAATCGCATCAACAGTCTGCCCTGTCTTTTCGGCCAACAGACCGTTAAGACACTCCCGCAGATAGAGGATTTCTTTTGCGTGAATTTCAATGTCGGCCGCCTGCCCCTGGAAACCACTCGACGGCTGGTGAATCATCATCCGTGAATTAGGCAAGCAATAACGTTTTCCCTTCGCGCCAGCCGCCAACAAGAAAGCACCCATACTAGCCGCCTGACCCGTACATAACGTACTCACATCAGGCTTGATAAATTGCATAGTATCGTAGATGGCCAGACCAGCTGTCACCGATCCTCCCGGTGAATTAATGTAGAGTGAAATATCTTTATCGGGATTTTCCGACTCCAGAAACAGCAATTGTGCGACCACTAAATTAGCTGAAATTTCATCGACTGGCCCCACCAAAAATATAACCCGTTCACGAAGCAAACGTGAATAGATATCATAGGCCCGTTCACCGCGCCCACTTTGCTCGATGACCATCGGCACATAACCTAACCCTTGGGGTTCCCAGCCACACTTATTACTCATTTTTAGTTCCCCATCAACTCGTCGAAAGACACTATCTTCGTGACTACTTTCGCCTGTTGCAACACCCAGTCTACAACATTGCCCTCCAGCACCAATGATTCCACATCGCTCAAACGCTCTGGCTTGGAATAAATCCACTTCACCAATTCTTCCGGCTGTTCGAAACTCTGTGCGTGTTCCTCTACCCGGCTACGCACTTGTTCAGGTTTCACCTGTAGCGAGTGTTTCTCTACCAGATCAGCCAGCACCAGCCCTAGGTGAACACGACGCCTGGCCTCATCCTCAGCAACAGCTGGATCAAATGGTGTATCGTGAGCGATACCTCGAGCCTTAAAGTCCTCCTCAGCTTGGTGCACCAGGCGCTTGGTTTCCATTATCACCAACGTCTTAGGCAATTTCAGTGGCGTTGCTTCCATCAAAACACGCATTACCCGATCTTTAATCCTAGCCTGAATTCGTTTCTTGACCTCGCGCTCCACATTGTCACGAACTTCCCTTCGCATAGCATCCAAATCACCTGAGGCGACGCCCAAATCTTGAGCGAATACCGCGTCCACATCCGGCAACACCGGTTCAGCGGCCTTGTTTACAGTCACCTCGAATGTCGCCGTTTTTCCTGCCATATCATGCTCGTGGTAATCTGCGGGAAAAACCAGATCGAAATTCCTAGTTTCACCCGCCACCATCCCAATCAACGATGCCTCAAAATCCTTAAGCCACTGACCAGCGCCTAGCTCCAGCTTATACCC
>VAOX01000246.1_pt1 | contig 27105 bp, 24 predicted proteins | sample 3393891 | NCBI WGS metagenome assembly VAOX01 (sample SAMN08290429, study PRJNA428436) | hydrothermal vent metagenome | isolation source: Deep-sea hydrothermal vent chimney | place: Indian Ocean: Southwest Indian Ridge | depth 2822 m m
GCAGCACTTGAATGCATCAAACAATTTAATGATGAACCAACTTGTGTCATTGTAAAACATGCCAATCCTTGTGGTGTTGCTAGTGGTCAGGATCTATTTGAAGCCTATGATCGCGCCTATCAAACCGATCCTGAATCTGCTTTTGGTGGCATCATTGCTGTTAACCAAACCTTGGATAACAAAACCGCCCAAGCAATAATTGAAAGACAGTTTGTAGAAGTCATCATCGCACCTGATGCAGCAGCAGATGCCATTGAAACCATCAAAGCTAAAAAAAATGTTCGACTTTTAGTATGTGGTTCATGGACCGAAACATCTGAATCGCGACTCGATTTTAAACGCGTTAATGGTGGGTTATTAGTACAGCAAAGTGATTTGTTATTACACAATGAATTAAACGTCGTAACCAAACGTGCACCAACTGAAAAAGAAATGCAGGATTTACTATTTAGCTGGAAAGTAAGTAAGTTTGTTAAATCCAATGCCATTGTTTATGGTAAAGACAAAATGACGATTGGCGTTGGAGCAGGTCAAATGAGCCGAGTAAATTCAGCTCGAATTGCAGGAATTAAAGCGGAACACGCTAAGCTTGATGTCAAAGGTTCCGTTATGGCATCTGACGCGTTTTTCCCATTCAGGGATGGCTTGGATAATGCCGCCAGTGTCGGCATAACCGCGGTGATACAACCAGGTGGTTCAATGCGAGATGAAGAAGTCATTGCAGCGGCTGATGAAAATGACATTGCGATGGTCTTTACCGCAATGCGTCACTTCCGTCACTAATAAACCCAAACTCGGAATAAGAAAGAAGTTCTTATTCCGAGCTCAAATTAATTTTTCTTTTCGTTATAAGCCATCCAAAACACCACCAGACCAACGGCAAATAATGGAATACTTAAGATTTGCCCCATCGTTAACCAACCGAATCCTAAGTAGCCTAAATGTGCATCTGGTACTCTAACAAACTCAACAATAAATCGGAATCCACCGTACATTATCGCAAACAGTGCTGCAACAGAACGTAATGGCCGTTGTTTTTGTGAGAATAAATACAACACCAAAAACATCACCAATCCCTCTAGGAATGCTTCATATAACGGATTCGGGTGTCTTAGCACTTCACCGCCACGAGGAAAGATCATTGCCCAAGCAACGTCGGTTTCTTTGCCCCATAATTCACCATTAATAAAATTGGCGAGCCGACCAAAAAATAAGCCGATAGGAAAAGCCGGTGCAGCAAAGTCGATAACCTCAAAATAACGTTTGTTAGTTTTTCGAGCAAAGAACCAAACCGCAACTAACACTCCAAGTAAACCACCATGAAATGACATACCGCCTTTCCAAACTTGCAGCAACATTATAGGATCATCTAGGAATGCTGAAAAATTGTAAAAAAACACATAGCCTAATCGCCCCCCCAGAATCACACCGAGACCTGCAAAAAACAAGAAGTCATCCGCCTGAACCGGAGTCCAGCCGTAAAATTTATTCTTATTGGCATGCCAGCGTAAAAACTGCCAACCCAGAATAAATGACACCAGGTAGGATATGCCGTACCAATGAACACTCAAATCAAACAGTGTGAACGCAACCTGATCAAAATCTACACGCATTTTATAATCCCATTATTACCCGGCTCTACCCGGTTTAAATTGATAACACTTAGTATTTAACACAATATACAATGACGCCATTATACACTTATAATATTCCTTATTCTCTACCAAATGATTCAATAATATGTCACAAAAATACACAAATGAGCTTATAAACGAAACCAGTCCGTATTTATTGCAACACGCACATAATCCGGTAAATTGGTTTCCATGGGGTGAATTAGCGCTCAATACGGCCAAATCAAACAACAAACCCATATTGTTATCAGTTGGATATTCAGCTTGCCACTGGTGTCACGTAATGGCTCATGAGTCTTTTGACGATCCTGATATTGCAGCTGTAATGAATCAGTTATTTGTTAATATAAAGGTCGATCGAGAAGAACGGCCCGATTTAGACAAAATTTATCAAACCGCCCACCAACTGCTGAATAAGCGCGGTGGCGGCTGGCCACTGACTGTAATATTAGCCCCAGATGATCATGTGCCTTTTTTTGCTGGAACCTATTTTCCAAATATTGAAAAACACGGTATGCCCTCGTTTTCAATTATTTTAAAAAATGTAGAGAACTTTTATCAAGAAAATAAAAATCAAATACAAGAGCAGTCTGAGTCGATATTAGATACCTTTTCACAATTAAGTCACTCTATTAATATTAACCGCAGTCAAATCAATTCTCAATTACTCGATCTAGCCCGTAAACAATTAAGCGATACGTTTGATAAAAAATATGCTGGTTTTGGATCTGCACCTAAATTTCCTCACCCGACTAATCTAGAACGGCTAATGCGTCATTGGCAGCTCACATTAAATAATGAAACAAGTGATGAGACTGCCAAGCGAATTGTTTTTCTAACACTACATGCAATGGCATCTGGTGGTATTTATGATCAATTAGCGGGTGGTTTTTTTCGATATTCGATTGACGATTTTTGGCAAATCCCTCATTTTGAAAAAATGTTATATGACAACGGTCCACTGCTTGCATTATACGTTCAAGCAAGTGTTTTATATAATGACAAAACCTTCAAGTGTATCGCTGAAGAAACCGCAAACTGGGTAATGTCTGACATGCAGTCACCAGATGGTGCTTATTATTCGACTCTTGATGCCGATACCAACGGCATCGAAGGTGAAACCTATCGATGGGATATAAGTGAAATTAAAAATATTCTTAATGATAAAGAATATTATTATTTTTCTGAAATCCATGGCTTACACAAAAAAGCCAATTTTGAAAGTCATTGGCATTTACATCTATCTCAAAGTCAAACCGAACTTGCTGAAAAAAATAATATCACTGAAGCGGAGCTCACACGACTATTACAAACTGCTAAACAAAAGCTGTTGACTGAACGACAGCGCCGTAAACAACCGGGTCGTGATGAGAAAATATTAACATCATGGAATGGTCTAATGATTAAAGGCATGATGCTTACTGGACGGTTGCTTAAAAATGAAAGCTATATAAATTCGGCTCAAAATGCTATTGATTTTATAAAGTCGACTATGTTCAAAAATAGACGTCTTTATGCAACCCATAAAGACGGTAAAACACATTTAATGGCTTACCTTGATGATTACGCATTTATGCTCGACGCTCTGATAGAATCACTGCAAACTCAATGGCGACATAGTGATTTATTATTTGCTATTGAATTAGCAAATTCAATGCTCGAATTTTTTGAAGATAAAGAATCCGGTGGGTTTTTATTTACAGCTAATGATCATGAGAAATTAATTCAACGACCAAAAGTGTATTCTGATGAAGCTATTCCTGCTGGTAATGGTATAGCCGCGTTGTCTCTTGCTCGTTTAGGTCATCTTGTAGAAAATAGTAAATACATCGAAGCCAGTGAAAAGTGTATTTTAAATGCCTGGTCTCAAATCACATCCTACCCAGCCGCGCATAGTGCCATGCTTCATGCCGTTGAAGAATATTTATACCCTGCAACTATAATTATTATTCGTGGTACTGACTTAACGACAGTATCTGACTTTCAAAAAGCCTGTTCTAATAACCACAAATTAAATCGACTGTATTTTATTATTCCAGATATAACCTCTGATTTATCTAATTCAGCGTTAGCGGCATTTAAAAAATACAATGCCAACAAATCGTGTACTGCTTATATATGTCATGGCAAAAACTGTTTAGCTGCAATTGAGAGTTATGATGAGTTTATAAAACATCTAACTCAATAACGCCAATTTAAGTTCAAGGCATAAACATTTCTATTATATCGGTGTACTGGATCGTTTGATTTATTATTACGATTTTCATATGCCGCTCTTAAATCCCAGTCTTTTGAAAACTGATAGTCAATGGCAGCCAAGTATCGAACTCGATTATCTTCTCTAGTTACTGTCGGTTTTTCAGGATAGTAACTTTTACGATATTCAACTGCTGCCAATAGTTTCCAATTGTAATAAAACTTTTTTTGATAAGTATATCTAAATGTATGCCGTTGAGGAGAATAGCTCGTAGAAACAGTGTCCGTTCGATCATTTACCTCATACTGATATCTAAATCGATTAAAGTAATTATCACCCTTTAATTTATAATCAATCCTATATCGCTGTCTACTGCCTTCAAGATAGCTATACCGTAGGCTATCATCAGTTATGTTTTCAACTCGAATTCGATATGTTAAATAATTATATCTATTAATTTTATTTTTAAATTTCGCATCTATTGCAGTGACTGATTGGTATGAATTACTACCCAGTTCACTTTTCTTTAATAAAAAGGAGATATTATTTTTGTATTGGCCACGCCTAAAATTATAAGCCATATTTAATTCAAACTCATTAAAGTCAAAACGTTTTTCAACAGTATAAAGTTGGGAATAATATCGTAATTTAGCCGTAACGCCGTCGTAAAATGAATTTGATAGCGCTGTATTTATATATGCAGTGATTATATTAAAACTATCAGCCGTGCCACTTGCCATACCTGTTGAAATGCTCGATACGTTATCGGAATAACCGGCTACTAGTGATACTCTGCTTTTAATTTTATGAGAAGCACTAGAAAAAGCATTGTAATTTAAATTGCTCAACTGTCTTTTAGCTAAGGTCTTTAATTTATTTTTAGTCGTATTTTTATATACTTTATCAAAAAGTATAATAGCTTGATTTTTATTATTTAATTTTAACTCAATAAGGCCTAAATTATAATCAACCAATGATGTCATTCTTGGGTTGATGCGAATTTGATTAAAGTAAACACGAGACTGGGGGTAGTTTCCTAATTTGAAATAAGTAACAGCCAGGTTATACGTTAACGAAATAGATTTAACACCTTTAACTTTTGACCGCTTAAAATAACTTAAGGCTTTTTTGTAATGTTTATTATTAAATGCTTTTTTGCCTAACTCAAAATCATTTAACTTGTTCGCGCTTAGCGCTAATATTGGAACTGTTAATAACACTGTTACAAGGAATATAGATAGTTTGCGTGGAAAAATGATCACTAATAGGGGCTCCTGGCAAATCGCCGACTTCTTTGATTTGAAGCATTCTGACAAAAAAAATCCTCTCTGTAAACAGAGAGGATCTGGTATAACTCTCAAATTTATCTATTAATTAAAATTTCGATTAATTTGAACTATTGAGTACTGGAGCTTATTTTTTAGAGTCATCATCAGAATCATCAGATTTTTCATTATCTTCTACTTCATCAGTGTCATCGTTATCATCTATTTCATTATTATCTTCAGCATCTTCATTCTCATCTTCAGATTCAGATTCGTTATCATCAGATTCGTTTTCATTATCATCATGAGAGCCAGAATTAGAACTATCATCATCAAGGTCATGATTCGGGCCATCATCACTACCTGGAATATCGATTTCAGCCCCTTCACTTGAAGATACATCATCATCCATCATTGACATTGTAACATCATCAATATCAGTTGATGCAGCAGCTGTTAACGGTAACAGGAGTGCAATACTTGCAAAAAACGCAATTATAAATGTCTTCATTTCGATCTTCCTTTAGGATTAAATTTAAACTTGTAATTCATTTTTTGACGCTCGTGATATACCGGGGTTACTGGATTTTAGAAACAATTTAAATGTTTTAACTTTTCCATTATGCGTCAGACGGGCAATAAAATTACCTTCACCATACTCAATTGCTTTTAAAGGGATTTTCAAAACATTATTACCCTTTGCCAATTTAGTCGTCCAACTTAGTTCACGTTTATTTTTATGGCCTTTAAGTTCTACATGGCTTGGCAACTCAACCGATAAGGTTACATTGTCAAACGCATCAGGGGTATCAATAGCCAAACGCACCATTTTTATTTCATTAATATTGAGCTCAATAACCGAAATTGTAGTATCCGTTATTGATTTAGTAATAGCATCAGTCTTTACCAAATTACTGAGAACATCATTAGAGTCCATTCCAGGGAGTACAAAAGTAGTTAATACTGCCCAAAGCGAAAATCCCGCTGCTAATGCGGTGAAAAAACCCGTTTTAACACTGATGTTACTAGCCCGCGCACGGACTTGTTCTGGATAAGTGACTCGAACGTTTTCGAATGCAGAGGATATAAAATCATCACTCGGAGTATCGCCAATAGCGTGGTCAGCCAACTGTTTAAACTGTAATTGAAGCTCTTTAGCCTGTCTGACTTTTTCATTACAGGAAGCGCATGACGCAACATGATTCTCGAGCATTGATACTAAAATAGTATCAAGATTACCATCCAGATAATCATCAAGTCTCACTTGTAGTTCGTCACATTTCATTCGTTTTAAATTTCCTGTTCTGTTTTTACTGTTTTATCATTCATCTATCGTTATCACAATAGCCAGTTACTTTGTCTGGTTATTTAATAACACGCTGGAGTTGAATAAATGGTTCCATATTTGTCGATCTTTTTAACAATGTTTCTCTCAAGGATGCTCGAGCTCGGTGTAGACGTGATTTAAGGGTTCCAACAGGAGTATCAAGCATTATCGATAGCTCAGGTAATGTATATTGTTCCATGTCGTGTAAAACCACTAATGCCTTTTGATCTGCGTTTAAAGACTGCATAGCATCAGAAATTTCTTTTCTAATCAATGAGTTATCGAATTCAGATTCGGGTGATGAAACGCGGTTGTGTAACTCATCCAACACTGTATCAGGATCAACATCCATTACGATGTCAGGGCGTCGATCATTTTGTCGAATTTTATCAATATAAAGATGATACAAAACACGTGACATCCAAGGTTTTAAATTCTCAATTTTTACCAATTCATCGTATTTCGGGTAAAGTTTTAGTAATAGATCTTGGATTAAGTCCTCTGAGTCCGCATGATTGCCACAAAATCGATAGGCAATTTGATAAAGGGCTTTAACGTGCGGGCGCACAATCGCCTCGAAACGAGCATGTTTCGATAGTGATTTTACATTATCTTTTCTTCCCCAACTCATAATTTCAATATAACACGATAGCTTTGTAAAAAACGTTCCACTAAAACAGTTATAACGATATCAAATCGACATTAATATAGAGTTAACGCTCAGAGACTACTTTAGTGTTTAAGTTAAAAAGTGACTGGCATACTGTGTTTCGTTACGGCTACTAATAGAATGTATGAGAAAACAACAATAGCGAGAACCCAGGCAAATTTACGTTGGAATAAATTTTTACCAAACCGTAATGCAATCATGCCCAGTCCAATATAAACAAGCAAAGCAATAATCTTGCTCATCAGCCAAGCATGCTCAAGAGGATTAACAGTCAGATTAATTGCTAATGTGATACCGCTAAGTAATAGCAGCGAGTCAACAATGTGAGGTGCTATTTTGACCCACTTTTGTTGCAGTTTATTTGACTCAGACATCATCCAGATACCTCGGATTATAAAACCCGAGATACTGATTAATGCCGAACTGATATGGAGTATTTTTATAAAGTCCATTTTTAGTTTAACTAAAATGTAATTCCAAATTCTTTTTCAAAACGCTGTTTAAACTCATCCATTGTAAATGCATGATTTTGTGTACCATTAGATTCAATTTTAATAGCACCCATTAAGGAAGCAATTCGTCCCGTTTTTTTCCAATCCATTTTATTGAGTATGCCATATAACAAACCTGCTCGATAAGCATCACCACAACCTGTAGGATCATTTAAGCTGGTCGTCGTAGCAGAAGGAATTTCATAACGATGTTCTTTAGTGTATATCAACGATCCTCGAGAACCTCTGGTTATGATTAAAGCGTCAACCATTTCTGCAATCTCATGACTCGATTTTCCAGTTCGCTTCTCTAACATCTGAGATTCATATTCATTAACAGCTACCCATGTTGCCTTTTCAATAAAAGACAGTAATTCATCACCGTCAAACATTGGCAAACCTTGGCCAGGATCAAAGATAAAAGGAATATTCGCTTCAACAAATTGCTCTGCATGTTGCAACATGCCATCACGTCCATCAGGTGCAATCATACCAATTTTTATGTCACCCGATTTTGGTATAGTATTCTCATGTGAAAAATTCATCGCCCCCGGATGAAACGCCGTTATTTGATTATCATCAACATCAGTGGTAATAAAAGCTTGAGCAGTATAACTATCAACTTGCTTTAAATATTGGTCACTGATACCAAATTTCGTCATCCATTCAGAGTAAGGCCCAAAATCTTTACCAGTCGTGCCCATCGGTAATGGCTCACCACCCAATAACTTTAAATTAAATGCTATATTTCCAGCACAACCACCAAATTCACGTCGTAATTCAGGGACTAAGAACGACACATTTAACATGTGAACTTTGTCGGGTAGGATATGATTTTTAAATTTATCATTAAAAACCATAATTGTATCAAAAGCAAAAGAACCACATATTAACGCTGACATTGTATTTTCCTATTATTTTTATTTAAAATAGCTCAAAACTGGTTGCCATAAAACAAAACTCCAAATAACAACCAAGTTTAATAAAGCTAACATTACTGCAGCCGAACCGATATCTTTTGCTCGACCCGATAACTCGTGATGCTCGCTGCTTATGCGATCAACTACTGCTTCAATGGCTGAATTTAATAGCTCAATAATAAGCACCAGAAATAAACTGCCGAGTAATAACGCACGTTCAACTCCTGAGTTGCCCATATAAATTGCTACCGGAGCTAATATAATTGTAAGCCACAACTCTTGTCGAAATGCGGCTTCATTTTTATACGCCGCAGTCAAACCAAGTAGCGAGTATCCTGCAGCATGAAGAATTCGCTTTACGCCAGTTCTGCCTGGCTTCATTTAAAGAAGACCATACTTATTTTTTCCAACTTAAATCTAAATCTTTTGCAGCTTTTACATCATCCAAACGACGAACAGGTAAAGTATAGGGTGCATTTTTTAACTTATCAGCATTGTCTTCGGCTTCTTTACTGATAGCAATCATCGCTTCGATAAAGCCATCAAGCTCATCTTTTGTCTCTGTTTCAGTAGGCTCAATTAATAAACACTCGGGTACTAACAATGGAAAGTACGTTGTCGGCGCATGAAATCCATAATCTAATAAGCGCTTAGCGTAATCCATCGCGGTAGTACCCGCTTCTTTCGCTTGACGCTTTAAAGTTAGTATAAATTCATGGGTAGCACGACGGTTTTCAAACGCCATATCAAATCCAGCGGCTTTTAACTTAACCATCATGTAGTTCGCATTTAAAGTCGCAAACTCAGAAACGCGATGCATTCCTTCGTGACCTAATAGTCGAGCATAGATATAAGCACGTAATAATACCCCGGCATTTCCCATAAAAGTGGATAAGCGCCCCATGGTATCTGGACACGATTTTTCGGTTTTCATGTAATAGGTGTTATCACTTTTACCGACCATTGGAATAGGCAGGTAAGGAATTAATCGATCGCTAACTCCTACTGGACCCGCTCCTGGACCACCACCACCATGTGGTGTCGAAAAAGTTTTGTGAAGGTTCATGTGGATCACATCAAACCCCATGTCACCCGGTTTTACTTTACCTAAAATAGCATTTAGATTAGCGCCGTCGTAATACAGTAAACCACCGGCCTTATGTACAATTTCAGCAATTTGTTTAATTTCTCTTTCAAACACACCAAGCGTAGATGGATTCGTTAACATGATTCCCGCGGTATTAGGCCCAACAGCTGCTTTAAGTGCTGCTAAATCAACATCGCCATTTTCATCTGTTGGTATTTCTTTTACTTTATAACCACACATGGTAGCTGTGGCAGGATTAGTACCGTGAGCGGCATCGGGAATTAAAACCTCGGTTCGTTCCAAGTCCTTATTTGCATCATGATAGGCACGTATCATAGCCATCCCCGCAAACTCACCCTGTGCGCCAGCCATTGGGGCTAACGATACTTCACTCATGCCAGTAACATTTTTGAGTATTTCTTGTAAGTCATACATGCATGACAAAAAACCTTGACCGAGATTTTCTGTTCCCATTGGATGCCTTGACAAAAACCCCGGTAACATCGCTAAGGTATTACACGCCCGAGGGTTGTACTTCATAGTACAAGAACCCAATGGGTAGAATTGAGTATCAATAGAAAAGTTAAGTTGGGACAAACTAGTATAATGACGAACAGCCTGCATTTCTGAAACTTCTGGCAATGGTGCCCGCGTTTTACGCAAAAACTTATCCGGTATGCCTTCAATTTCCGCATGGCCACGTGGTGCTTGAGAAGGATTTTCTCTTCCCTCTTTTGAATGTTCAAAAATCAACATTGTTCGTCTCGCTATAGTGAGTTTCAGTAAACTTAAATAAATTGATACTAATTAAAAAATATATTACTTATGATAATGCTGCTAGCGCTTTATCGTAATCTGGGGCTTGAGTAATTTCGGGTACTTGTTCGGTATAAAGTACTTTATTGTCTTCATCTAACACAACAATTGCGCGTGCAGTTACACCGGCTAACGGTCCATCTTGAATTAACACACCATAATCTTTTGCAAAGTTACGACTGCGCATCATCGACAGAGGCATAACATTTTTGATATTCTCTGCTTCAAAAACACGTTTTAACGCAAAAGGTAAATCGGCAGAAATAGTAAATACTTGCACATTATCTAACGCACTAACAGCATCATTAAAATGCTTTGAAGAATCTTCACAAATACCAGTATCAATACTAACTACAATATTTAATAGCTTCTTTTTTCCGGAAAAATCAGCCAGATTAATATCACTTAATTCACTTGTTGTTAAGTGAAAATCAGGTGCAGTGGTTCCAACAGCCGGTAGCTCGCCACTAGTATTAATAGGATTACCTTCAAGTGTTATTGCAGTCATTATTATTCTCCTTTTAGATTCTTTATTATTTATTTCATTTTGGGCGCAACAGGACAATCTGGTGCAACCAAACGGCTCGATATTCGATCTAAATTATTCGCGTAATTTGTAATGTCGTGTTCAGTTCTTTTCTCAGTAGCACAAACCAACAAACAGTTATTCAATTCTGGATATTCAGCACTCAAATCGTAACCTGCCAGAATACCTTGGGCAGATAATGCTTTAATAACATCGTCTAATGGCAAATCAAATTTTAAAACAGCTTCATGAAAAAGTGCATTATCAAATAACTTGCTTACCCCGTTAACATTCGTTAAATGTTTAATTAGCGACAAGGTATTTGAGTGACAAGCTTCAGCTACTTTTTCTAATCCCTGAGGACCTAATAAGGCCATGTGGATGGTTGCAGCGGTTACCAGTAAACCTTGATTAGTACAAATATTGGAGGTCGCTTTAGAGCGCCGAATGTGTTGTTCGCGCGCTTGTAAGGTTAATGAAAATCCCTGCTTACCATCTAAATCAACGGTTCGACCAATAATACGCCCAGGCATTTGTCTAACATAAGCTTGTTTACAACACATAAAACCAAAGTAAGGTCCACCCGATGATAACGGCGCGCCTAATGGTTGGCCTTCACCACACACAATATCCGCGCCATTATCACCCCATTGACCGGGCGGCTTTATTATCGCTAATGACAATGGATTAACTACCGCAATAACTAAAGCTTTATGTTCATGGGCCCAATTCGTTAAGGTATCAACATCTTCTAATGAACCAAAAAAGTTTGGTTGAGGAATGACTAATGCAGCAATGTCACCGGGTTCTACTGGTAATCCGGCAATATCAATAACACCAGTATTAATATCAAAGTTCACCTCTTCCAGTGTGATTCCTTGATTTTGTACAATTGTTTTTGCCACTTTTCGATAAAGCGGGTGTACCGTACGCGGCATAAGAATTCGTTTTGCTTTCGATTTCCGGTTTGCTCGAACGGCCATAAGCACGGCTTCAGCTAGACCACTGGCACCGTCATACAGTGAAGCATTGGATACATCCATGGCCGTTAATGCAGTCATCATGGTTTGATATTCATACAGTAACTGCAAGGTACCTTGACTGGCCTCCGCTTGATAAGGGGTATAAGCACTGTAAAACTCACCTCGAGTTGTCAGTTCCCATACCGCCGCCGGTATATGATGATCATAAGCTCCAGCACCAATGAAACAACAGGTATTAGCGTCTTTATTCGCTCGCTCATGCATTAACTGCGTTACCTGCATTTCATTTAATGCATCGGGTACATTAGTTAAATCATCACTGCGTAAATTTGCAGGTATTTCATCAAATAAAGTTTCGATTTCATCTACTCCAATGGCAGATAACATCTCACGAATATCTTCTTGTGTATGCGGAATAAACGGCATAGTACTTTCCTATCAACGTAAAGGCTATTTAATAGCAGTTCTTAATTGAAATTATTTAATTTTATGAAACAAAAATTAAATTTAATGTTCTTCTGAATCAGCCAGATCTTTATATGCAGTAGGATCTAATAAAGATTCAATTTCACCAACGTCTTCTGGTTTTAGCATAAAAATCCAACCATCATGATAAGCATCTTTATTGATAGTTTCAGGACTATCCTCAAGCTTTTCATTCACAGCAGTAACTTCGCCCGATACTGGACAATAAATATCCGATGCGGCTTTTACTGACTCCACAACGGCACAATCATCACCAGCTATAAACTGTGTTCCTACTTCGGGAACTTCTACAAAAACGATATCGCCTAATAAACCTTGAGCATGATCAGTAATACCAATACTCACGGTTCCATCGTCATTTTGTTTTACCCACTCATGCGTTTTTGTATAAAATAATTCTTTAGGTATATCACTCATTGTATCACCTCTTAAAAAGTCTAAAATTTGAAATTTGTTAAAAATATTAAATTATTATTTAATCTTATTATATGTTTTATAGTTCAATACAAGCCTTACCGTGACGTACAAACGGTGCCTTAACAACTTGCGCTTCAACTAGTTTACCGCGAATCTCAATACTGCATTGTTCAGTCACTTTTTTACTGACTCGCGCAAGAGCAATGGCTTTTCCCAATGTGGGTGAAAAGCTGCCACTGGTGATTTCACCACATTCTAAACCTTGATTAAATACTTTTAAATGGTTTCGCAAAACACCTTTCGACGATAATACCAGACCGATTTGTTTTTGTTCAATGCCATTGTCTTTTTCAGTTTCCAAAGCAGAACGACCAATAAAATCACGATCGGCTGGTTCCCACGCAACAGTCCAATTTAATCCAGAAATTAATGGTGACGTATCTTCTGTCATGTCCGTGCCATATAAACTCATACCGGCTTCCAAGCGTAACGTATCACGAGAGCCAAGACCACAAGGTGCAACACCGGCCGATACTAAATCATTCCAAAACGCGACAACCTGATCGTTAGGTAAAATAATTTCATAGCCATCCTCACCCGTATATCCGGTACGTGCAACAAAAAGATCATTCACTTGTATTGCAAAAAACTGTCCCATGTCTTCCAGGCTTTTGGCTTGCTCACCAAGTACCGCGTGTACTTTGTCGCGAGCGGTAGGTCCTTGTATCGCCACCATCGCTAAATCATTACGCTCATTTACTTCAACTGCAAAACGACTGGCTTGCTTTTCAATCCACGCAATATCTTTATCTCGCGTTGAGGCGTTAACCACAACTCTGAACCAAGACTCATGCATAAAATACACAATCAAATCATCAATAATACCGCCACTCTCGTTAAGCATGCAGCTGTATAATGCCTTACCGCTTTTTTGCAATCGATCGACATTATTCGCTAATAAATATTTTAAAAAGTCTCGAACCTTATCACCCTTTAAATCCAAAACCGTCATGTGTGAGACGTCAAACATGCCTGCATCTTTTCGGATTATGTGGTGTTCATCAATTTGAGAACCATAATGTAATGGCATATCCCAACCACCAAAATCGACTATCTTGGCATTCAATTCAACATGAGTATTATATAAAGGTGTTTTTTGCGACATACTTATTCTCTTTTGTTATTTGAATAGGGTAAATTTAAATTTATTGAGTTTCTTCTGCATGATAGGACGAACGGACGAGTGGACCACATTTGACCCAATCAAAGCCCATGTCCAATGCGATTTTTTCATACTCGGTGAATTCAGCTGGATCCAAATACCGATCAACTGGTAAATGGTAACGTGTGGGTCGTAGATACTGGCCCATCGAAACCCGTTGAACACCAATCTTTCGTAAATCACGCAGCACTTCGAGCACCTCTTCTTGTGACTCACCAAGACCGAGCATGATGGCAGATTTTGCTTCTATTGCAGGGATAGCCGCTATTTTTTCTAACAAATCTAATGAACGTTGATAGTTCGATCCTTTCCGGGCTTGCCGATAAAGTCGCGGTACGGTTTCAATATTATGACCCCAAACCATTTGGGTCTTTTCACGTTTTTGGCTCAGTACTGTGTGCAAAGAATCCGTGATCACTTTAATTGCCTGTACATCAACTTGATGAAAATCGGGGGTGAGTAATTCAATGCCTAAATCTGGAATTTGCTGACGCATTGCAATAATTGTATTGCCAAAAATAGTGGCTCCACCATCATCCATATCATCACGATTAACCGAGGTTAGTACCACATAATCTAAACCCATTTTAAAAACGGCATCAGCAATCCGACGTGGTTCATCTTCATCGAACCAATTGGGTTTACCGGTTTTAACATTACAAAAACCACAAGCCCGCGTGCAAGTCTCACCGAGTAACATAAATGTTGCAGTACCTCGACTCCAGCATTCTCCTCGATTAGGACAACTAGCCTCTTCACAGACGGTATTTAACTGGTGATCTTTTACAGCACGTGCGGTTGCGTCAAACACCACGCCACCACCAATTCGTTGACGAATCCAGCTAGGCATTCGAGACGGATTCGGGGTTGCCGAATGGTCAAAAACAGGGATTATTCGTTTATTGTCACTCATGATGATTAATCAAATCTCAAAACATACATTCAAAGGAAACCAACAGATTTATGTTATCTGCCGCCCCTCTGTCCTAGTACCTGAGAGTATTAACCCGTCGGTGGATCATTTGACATGATCGCTCTCCAGAGTCGACGTTAAGTGGCCGCTATATAACAACTAACTTAAAATAAATGGTCCATTTGCCTGAGCGATTCCGGGCGGATTGCGCCTTCGGCGTCTTGCGTCAGTAACCACCAACTTACTTAAAAAATGATATTATTCAGTAAGTTAAGAGATACTACAAGAACTCTCCCATTTATCTTGACATCGAACGCAGTATTTTACTCGAGTGTTATAAATATTCCAAGCTGATCATAAAAATAATTTTAGCATAGCCTGACAAGATCAATTGAGCCTAAAGTTAAATAACAGCAATCGTTACTGATTTTGATTTTGCATTGGCTTTAATAAGAACCACAAAACCGGTAATGTACAAATAACCAACAATAATGCCGCTGGTGCCGCTAATTCTAACATTTCCTCACTTGCTTCAATCCAAATCCTAACCGGCAAGGTATCAAATCCTATTGGACGTAATATGATCGTTGCTGGTAATTCTTTTAAGGTATCGATAAAAACCAATACCCATGCGGTAAACATTCCACCGCGTATCGAGGGCAAGATCACGCGCCACAGGTTCTCCCAGACACCGGCTCCGAGGCTACGCCCAGCTAATTCAAGATTTGGTGTAATTTGCTGTACCGCTGACTCTTGAGACTGCACTGCTAAAGGTAAAAATCGAATTACCATCGCAAATACCAAGGCCATCATGCCGCCATACAGTGGTTCAAACCACGCTAGAATGAAAACTAATATTCCAAGCGCAATCACGGGTCCTGGTAAAACAAAACCCACGCTTGAGAGTTGCACGTAGCTTTGGCTCAATATACTTCGTTTTCGAGCATGGTACAGAGCTATAGGTAATGCTAAAAACACCGCAATAAAGGCCGTCATAAAACTAATCGTAAGCGAATTACCAACATAGGACCAAAACTCACTATCGATTAAACCTTGCATCCACGACTCAATGCTCCAACGAATCATCCACGCAACCGGAAGAAAAAATGAAAACAAACTAATAGTGCCAAGCCAACTCCAAATTAGCATCAATTCCATTCGAGTAACCGGCCGGCGTTTAATTGTGCGCGATTGACTTCCTGAAAAGTAACGTTGCCGCGATCGAAAAAATCGTTCAAGTATTAAAAAACTCAAACTCAACGATACCAATACTAAACTCAAAGCCGCCGCCGCATTGTAATCAAACCGACCATTCATTTGATTAAATATACTCAAAGTAAACGTTTGAAAACGAAGTGTGCTAACCGCACCAAAATCGGACAATACGTGTAACACCACCATTGCCATACTTGCGGCAATTGCGGGACGAAGCAATGGTAGGTTAATGCGAAAAAATATTTGTCTTTTTGATGCGCCTTGAATTTGAGCGGCTTCTTCCAAATTTTGTTTGGTTCGGGTTAATGCATCATTAACTAATAAAAAAACATATGAAAACCCGGCTAAAGTAAGAACAAAAGCAACGCCAAAAACATTATATAAATCTGGCGGCAGCGACATTTCACCAAAAATAAATTGCCACAAATCACTAAGCCAACCATCATCATCAAGAAGGTTGGTATAAATATACGAAAAAACATAAGTTGGAATAGTCAGCGGCAAAATTAACAACCACATCGCAATTCGACGTCCAATAAACTCACGCCGAACCAAAATCCAGGCCGTTGAAACACCTAGAATTAACGAGCCCACTGCAACCAATAGCGCTAACGAAAGTGTATTCCACATTAAGCCAAATAAACGAGTACTCCATAAATTTAGCCACTTATCCAAACTTAATTCGAAACTGCTATCAATAACAAATAATAATGGGATACAGGCAATAGCCACCACTAGCGCAGATAATAGTGCGCGTGAAGACGGACGCATTCGTTGTGCCCGAACCACTAACGACGACCAATTAAATTTATATGAAAATACGATATCTTGGCTCATTCAACTTACTTTGTTAACACTCCTACCGCCAAATTTATCTGTATGAGTCTGTAAATACTTATACAGATAAATTTAAAAAACTCAGTTAAATCTACTAACTTGTCGAGCTAACGATAAGTGATTTATAAATTTTAAAATTTACGAAAACTAAGGCATACCAACAGCTTCGATCAAATCAATAGTTCGATCGCGTTGGGTACCCAATTCACTCATTGCAACATTGCTCACTTTAATGTTTTTGATTGCCGGTATCATTGATGCAGCAGGAACTTCACTTCGAATCGGATATTCACGATTTACTTCAGCAAATTGTTTTTGACCTGCGTTAGACAATAAAAATTCGATTAATTTATTAGCATTAGCTTTTTGTTTACTGGATTTTGTCACCGCAATACCCGCTACATTCCATGCAATCCCCATACCTTTTTCACCTTGGTCCGGAATGATGATTTTAATAGGCGCATTTGGTTTTTTATCAAGATGACGGTAAATATAATAATGATTCACCAAACCAATGTATTTTTGTCCCTTTGCAACGGCTTTTACAATTTTTGAATGTTTATTAAAGACTTTACCGTTGGCATTTTTCTTCATGCCGATTAACCATTCACGCGTCTTCTGTTCACCGGCGGATAATAAATAAACCGTTGTGCCCGCAATGTAACTTTCATTACTGCTATGCGTGATTGCCAACTTGCCTTCAAAACGTGGCTCAGCTAAATCAAATATTGAATCGACTGGGTCCATTTTAACCTTGGTATTAATAACTAAAACCCGTGCTCTAGCCGATAATCCCAACCAATCGTTGGTCTTGCTGCGAAATTTTACCGGAACTTGTTCGGCTATTGATGTCGGTATGGCTGCGAATAACTTAAAATCACTGCCTTTTTGTAAATTACCGGCATCATTGCTAATAAATAAATCGGCTTTAGTTCGATTACCTTCGATTTTGAGTTTGTTTAATAAGGCTGTTGATTTACCACTGTGTAAAATAACCTTAATACCGGTTTGTTCGGTAAAGCTTTTAATCACGGGTTTTATAAATTTATCACTTCGTCCCGAATATACTACGAGGTCAGCTGCAAAAAAGTTAGTATTCACTCCGGATAACAGAGCAGAAACCACTAGTAAAATCGAAAATTTTGTTTTTTTTGAAAAAATCACAATGAGCACCTATATCTGTAACGTTAAATTCAATATGGTAATGATAATCATTATCATTAAGAATTGCAATTAGAATCCCTCGGTTCAATCAAAAATTGTACGAATGTGTCTAAATGGCTAATAATGTTAGATTATTTAAGGTAAGACAAGGCTGACCGAAATCAGTATAGAGCGTAATACTCCGAAGATTAGACAGCAAAAACCATCGTTATCGAAAAGCTTAAGGTTATAATCCCATAGCCTGTCGCATGATCTGATTTTTTAGCATCGGAATGTTTTGTGTTAATTTCATGCCATTATTTCGCGCCCACGTTAATCCGGGATCATGACTGCCAAATAATCGCTGAAAAGCATTAACAGTAGCCAGCATTGGTGCATTTTCGGCACGACGAGAACGTTCATAACGACGCAGGGTTAATGTTGCCCCAGGATCTTTTTGCTGGCTTACGGCATCCGTTAAAATGTTAGTTAACGCAACAACGTCCTGAATGCCGACATTAACGCCTTGCCCAGCTAAAGGGTGCATGGTGTGAGCCGCATCGCCAACCAATGCTAAACGCGGCTTGATGTAATTCTCGGTAACAAAATAACGTAAAGGGAAACGTGCTCGGGGTCCATTTTCAATAACAGACCCCAGAGTATTTGAAAATGCATCCGTTAATGCCAAACGAAATTCCACGTCAGATAATTGTAATAACTGTTGTACGTGCTCTGGCGTCGTTGACCAAACTATTGAACTATAACCATTTCGTAAAGGTAAAAATGCAAGTGGGCCATCGTTCATAAAACGTTGCCAGGCAGTGTGTTGATGACTTAACTCAGTTTTCACCCAAGTAACCAAAGCATCCTGAGGATAGTCCCAACCTCGAACAATGATACCCGCTTGTTCTCGAACCCACGATTGACTACCATCAGCGGCAATAAGCAATTTTGTAGTGACAGTATTTTTATCCTGTAACTCAAGTTCAACATGGTTAGATAAGTATTGAATGTTATTAATTTTTACAGGACAAAGTAGACTTATATTGTCATAACGCGCCATAGTGTCGTACAAAGAAGACAGGATCACACTGTTCTCTATAATATGACCCAAATACGGCTCACCAATATCAGCACTATCGAAATGAATTTCACCAACTCCGGTATCGTCCCACACGTGCATGTCGGTAAATTGACAGAGACGCTTTGCCTTAATATCAGTCCATGCATTAATGCCAACAAAAACTCGCTGACTGGCACGAGTGATAGCACTAACGCGCAAATCAAATTTATTGTCTATTAAGGTTTCAAACTTGGTTTGCCGTGCCTCAATAACTGCAATTTTAACGTTAGCATTTGTTTTCGCTAGTGAACATGCCAGCGTTACTCCAACAATGCCAGCGCCCACGATAATAATGTCATAATTAATCTCGTTCATAATTTTAACCGACGTGCTAATTTTGGTAATTTGCCAGACAAACCGATAGCATTTCGAGTTAATAAATTTTTAACGGGCGGCAACAGTTCAGTAGCAATTAAACCAAGGTTACGCGCGATAACAATAGGCGTAAAATTCGAACTAAACACTTTCACCAGACTATCGGTAATAAAAGCAGCTTGTCGATGATCGCGTTGGCGCCATTTAACGTATTTTTTTAAAATAGCTAAACTCCCCAGATCGTCACCATTTTTTTGAGCATCGATTAATACCTCAGCAATAACAGCAACATCACGTAAACCCAAATTAAACCCTTGTCCGGCAACAGGATGTAAAGTATGAGCCGCATTACCAATAAAAGCCAAACGTGGTCGGACAAATTCCCGCATACGAATAAGCGTCAACGGATAAATAAAGCGTTCTCCAATTTTAGTTACATGACCCAAGCGTTTTCCGAACCGATGTTCTAAACGTTGAATAAATTCAGCGTCATCAAGTTCAGACATTTCTTGTTGTTGATCGGCTCGAATAGTCCACACCATGGAACAACGATTATTACAACCTTGCGGATCAGTCGTGGTAGGCAACATTGCAAATGGACCAGAATCGGTAAAGCGCTCAAAAGCAATATTATGGTGCTCCTGTTGCATAGCAACATTTGCAATAATGGCACACTGCTGGTAATCACTTTTTGCCACCGTTACATGGGTTAATTCACGCACTTTTGAATTACCACCATCGGCTGCAATAACCAGAGCGGCTGTAATTGAATGTTCGACATTATTCATATCATATCGAGCCATCACGTTGGACGGCGAAATTTTTAAGTCAATTAACGACGCAGGACATAAATAAGTAATATTATTCTCACTTGTTTGCAACAATCGTTGATTGATAACCTGTCCTATAATTCTATTTTCTACGACATAACCCAAAGCATCAATTGCGGCGCTATTATTTAAATAACCACGGCTGGATAAATGTGTTGCACCGATATGACCACGATCGGATACATGGATATCCTTTATTGGCGCGACGCCCAAGGCTTCAATGTCAGACCACATTGACATGGATTCGAAAATTTGTTTTGCGCCATAGGCTAATGCAACGGTCCTAGAATCGAAACTCGGTTGTTGTTCTGAATTAAAAGGAATGGCTTCTATAACGGCAACACGCAACGAAGAATACTGCAATGCACACGCTAATGTACCGCCAACTAAACCACCGCCAATAATCAGAATATCAAAATCAGTATGGTTATTTGTAGTATGACTATTCATATTTACCGTATTTAATTTATCACTCTAAATTTCAGCTTGCGGCCATTAGCGCTTCAATCTCATCAGGATCTTTTGGCGCATCTTTACTCAATACATCAGGACCATTTTTAGTGACCAAAACATCATCTTCAATTCGAATACCGATATTCCACCAACGTTGATCACAATCACTATTAGCCGCAATATAAATGCCAGGTTCAACGGTTAATACCATGCCTTTTTCAAGTAAGCGCCATTGGTCATCAACTTTGTAATCACCAACATCGTGCACATCCATACCAAGCCAATGACCCGTTCGATGCATATAATAAGGCTTATAAGCTTCTTCTTTAATTAGCTCATCTAACTCACCCGATAAAATACCAATAGCAATTAAACCTTCAGTAATCGCTGCAACTGCTGCAAGATGAGGATCATTCCAATGATTACCCGTCTGCACTTTATCGATCGCAGCATACTGTGCGCGCAATACAATGTCATATACAGCTCGTTGATCAGCCGTGAAGACACCATTGATAGGAAATGTTCGAGTTATATCAGCTGCATAATAACCAACCTCAGCACCGGCATCGATTAACACTAATTCATTGTCTTTTAATTCAGCATCATTATTAACGTAGTGCAATATCACCGCATTAGCACCACCACCAACAATTGATGTATAAGCACTATGACGTGCACCGTGTTTCATGAATTGATGAATTAATTCGGCTTCTAGCTGATATTCATATTGGCCGGGTTCGCATTCTTGCATTGCTCGAATATGAGCCTTACTCGATATTTTAGCCGCTTGACGCATTAACTTTTGTTCTCGCGGACTTTTAAATAAACGCAACTCGTGTAAGAAATGATCCAACGATATAAACTCACCCGGAGTGTGCACCCCTGATCGCGCTTGAGTTTTAAGACCATTAACCCAACCTATAAGTTGCTTATCAAAATCGGGGTAGGTACCCATAGTATAGTATACACGTTCAATTCCTTCTAATAAGCCCGGTAAAATATCATCGAGATCATCAATAGGAAAAGAATCATCTGCTTCAAATTGTTCAACAGCACCTTCTTGACCTGCTACTTCACCGGTCCATATAGTGGTTTTAGGATTACGTTCACGGCAAAATAAAATGTACTCACCGTGTTCACGTCCAGGTACTAACACCAACACCGATTCTGGTTCTGTAAAACCAGACAAGTAATAAAAATCACTGTCAGGCCGATAATCATATTCAGCATCACGGTTTCGAGTTTTAATAGGGCATGCCGGTAAGATAGCAATTGCCCCTTTACCCATCATTTTTTTTAAATCTTCACGTCTTTTTTTATAATCAGAATTTTCAGTCATGGCTTATAAAACATCTCATTTAAACTACGTTAAAGAACTACTATTTTATTTAAATCGTATGGCCATACAACTCAGTGCGTCGTTGTTGGCTTACCAGATTCAGGATCAACCCGCTTAAATTGATAAATTTCTTCAAAAAGAGTTATTACCCCCATTCGCACATATTCAACTAACTCAAAGTAGGATGCTTCATCATCTTCCGAGTTATTTAATTCAGCATTGCCCACTCGTGCAATTTCCAAACAATCATTTAAAAAATTTGAAATTTCTTCGGGCATACTTTTAATGTCCACTCCACCCACCGATAGACCCAATAGAAATCCAGAGCACCATTCGCCAAGAGCCTCTAATCGCTTATGTATTTCTGTTTCATCATCAGGTATAAATAATTCAAATTCAAAATCAATATTATTTAAAAATTGTTCGCTTGTTTCAAATAATGCTTTAAGTTGGTCAGCTAATAATTCAATGTGATCCACCGATACATCTTCGGCTTTAATCAACATATCAAACCAATTGTTCGGTGCTATGCCAATTTGAGAGCACAACACGCCACAGGCATTGCCGTGACACTCTGAAGTCATTAATCTCAAACCCGCATTTTCAATGCATTCTGTTAAGTAATCGTAATCTTGCTCATAAATCATTTGGCTATTTACTCATGTTAATAACTATTAAAATGTGGGTTTAATCACAATATGCGTGATCCTAGCATTATTGTGCAAGTCACCCAATCTGAAATTACAAGGATTTACTGAAAAATAAGCTGAAATCAGCTTGATTATTGTAACTACAGATATTTAAAGAATAAATAGTATTTAACGGTAAATAAAACATTAAATTAGGCCACCTTAATACACGAATCACAGCCTTAGAACAGCAATAGAGTACAATTAGCTACTATTATTACTGTACAGATTAGTCCATAATTTGAATCTACAATAAAAACTAACAATATAGAATTTATTAGTCGTTATGGAAGAAATTGAATTACATAAGCTCGAACAACAAATTGATGATCTTATTTCTACAATCACTCAATTACGCACTGAAAATAGCTCATTAAAATCCGATAAATCATCATTAGAAGTAGAAAGAATCGATTTGGTTAAAAAAACTGAACTTGCTAAAGAATGCCTTGAGAATATGATTACACGTTTAAAAACAATGGAAGATGCCGGGTAATATCATGAAGGACAATAATACAGATCGAGGCGTAAATGTAAATATACTTGATAAAGAGTATTTAATTTCCTGTTCAGACGATGAGCGTAGTGCACTAATTTCAGCCGCTCGATTACTCGATAAAAAAATGAGGGATATTCGTGCAAGTGGTAAAGTCATCGGTTCGGACCGTATTGCGGTAATGGCCGGATTAAACATTGCGCATGAATTATTAACTCAAAATGCATCACAATCTTCCAAGCCAAGTAACAATAATGCTGCTAATACCAGTGCCACTGATACCAATCAAAACAATACTCAGTCCCGTATCCAAACAATGCAAGAAAAAATTGATCAAGTTCTAGGTAATCAGCGCAAGCTTGAATTATAATAACCATTATGGGCATCCCTGCGATGTTTGTGAGCTGACTGGGAATTTTCTTGAGCCTTAATTTTTAACCCCGGGAGTGATGTTTTGATATTGTGTGCAAGTCTGCCTCGTAGTGGAAAGCCTAATGTATCTATCCAGATCTCCCCCTTGAACCTACAGGTTCAAGAATGAAGGTCAGCCACGGCATGGTGGGGTATGCCCTCTCACTTTAATACTATTTTACACCACAATAACCTTCCCCTAGTTGCTGCTTAAAATGATGTAAATATATAATGGATAATAATACAATTCGTCGAAATAACCGACAGTTACGCAATAATATGTCGTTATCTGAGCAACGACACTTATCCTCGTTAATCGTAGAAAATATTAGTAAATCCACGCAATTCAAAAAATGTAAAAACATCGCTGTCTTTTTACCAAATGACAGTGAACCTGACTTATCCGCATTAATTGAACATGCATGGGCTAAAGGTTTAAACTGCTACTTACCGATATTAGGTAAAAAATTTGAATCGAAGCTTAAATTTCAACTTTATTCACCCAGCAGTCCACTGATATTGAACTGTTATAACATTCCTGAACCTAAACTTAATCTAAGCACCTGTATCACAAAACCCTGGTTATTGGATTTAATCTTAATGCCACTGGTCGCTTTTGACTTAACAGGAAACCGAATTGGTATGGGTGGAGGCTATTATGATAAAACATTGCACTATCGACGCCATCGTTCAGTATGGCAAAAACCACCATTGATGGGAGTTGCTTATGCAAAACAGCAAGTAGTAAAGATTAAGTCTGAAAAATGGGATATTCCACTGGATTTTATTGCCAGCGATAATGAGATTAAATCATTTAAGCGATAACTATAGGTAAGTTACAGTGGTTTATTACTAAATGCAGCGGCCTACTGAAATCCAAACGATTTCATGCAGGCAACCAGAGTTCATGTACCATCTTTGTTAAAACCATCCCCCTTTGAAATACTATAAGAAGATTTTAAAAAGATTATTTTTGAAAAATTGAGACAACCAGAGCTTGGTTCATACTATCGAACTCTTGAGCAAACCCCGTAAAAATCACACCTAATCCAATAAAGATGGCAAGAACAAGCATTATGTCAGGTCTACGCCTTTTCATGATGTTCTCCTCATATATGTAAATACTCGTGTTTTATACCAAAAGGAGCAAACTAGCACCTGATATTTTTTATTATTATGAGCAATTCCATTTATTCATATCCCTATATATATACCTTTTTTAATGTGGATACAAGCACTTTATTTTATTACTTTGATGATAAAAAATCTATAAATATCATGAACTTAATTTAAACAAAATCGTGAGTTTTGGAGCAGAAGCGTACATTTTGTAATTAATTAAAAAACACAAAAATGTATACTCATTCTCATAAAATAATTCTTTAAATTCGCGACCGTAAACTAAAACCATAGCGATAAAATTATCTAAATTAGCCAGTAATATCCTTAACACAAAAAATAATTCTCATGCTACTCGATACTATCACGACAATAACTAAACTCTGTCATTATAATAAATATTTATACATGTCTATTTTTTGTTAAACACAAATGTATATTCAGTTTCATATAAAAACAAGGTGTCAAAAAGTTGTGGTTGGTAATTCGTTGAAACTAGCCGTACACTAAAATTAAACCGTGCCACCATAAATTGATACTGCGTAATAAACTTTAATTAACAACATAACCATGAAAAATTAAATATTCAGTAATAAATTATAAAATAACAACAAATCCATCAAAAATGGCCAAAGAAATCAAAGCTAATTCAAAATAATTGTATTTTAAGTCAATAAATTACAATTACAGGTTTTATTCTGAATTAATACCATTAAAAACAAACATAATATCTCATTATAATGATTTTTGGCGATCACAAAACGATTACGCTATTCAAATTAACAAAAACATTCGTTAAAGCTAACTCTAATTGAAATGAAGTCATCCGAGTACCTTTAAATCTTAAACAGCTGTCTTTTGAACCTTATAGAGACAAATTTACTGTCATACGGTCAATTTATTCAGAATTTTTAAATAATTTAAACAAAAATAAGATACCAGAACTTTAAAATTCAAATTTTCACTTAAAATTAAGATTTACCAGACAAAAAATAAGAAATATTAATCCTAATCGAAATAGTTTTATTAAAAAACAAAGTTCCTCATTGCCATTTTACTAGCGCCACACAAAATGACTTCCAAAAAAGAATCTAAACGATCATTTCTAAAGTTTGGTGCTGCAAATGTGAATATAATCGAATTTTTTTCTGAAATTAATAATAAAATACTGTTCAAGAACCGCCTACACAACGAAAAATGCCAAATAATATTAAATTAAAGTGTTATTTCATTTAAAAACAGTCTTCAAACTGCCTTACACGCTGCTACAAGCGCATAATATAAAAAACGAATCACACAGTTTATAAAATAAAAACAGCATAAACGTTTTGTATAGTCCTTAGTTTGAGTAAATTTAATTTTTTATCACTAAAAATTAAAAAATTTAACGTCATTAATAGTACAGTGGCATATTAATGATTAAAAATTCTAATATGAATATTTAAATCCGAGTTAAGCTTACTAACGGCTATTAAAAAATAATTCAGACACTAAATAATTATAAATCCCCCCCTGTTTCCACATAAATACATATTATTCTACGAAAAATTAGCTATCCATTTTCATTAACACGTTTCAAAATTGAATTTTTATTCAATATCATAACTTTTTTGTAAAATTTTCTTCGATTATTAAACTCAACAAGTGAAATTTAAAAAATAATCGTCAAATTAAACACAATTAAAGTTTTTTAAAATTGAAAACTACCAATTTTGTAAAATTTGTTATAATTTTTAAATTATTAATAAAAATTTGTAATTCAAATTAAGAAAAAGCATTTTTTACTTAAAAACTTTTCTGATTTGAAATCAAAAAATTAAAAATTATAAAACCGATGTTATAAAATTAAAAATATTTAATTTCAAAACGAATTTAAATGATAAATTTTGTAAAAATGAATTAAAAAATCAAAAAATAATACGAAATATACATTAAATCATCAATTTCGATACTAAAAACACCTAAAATCAAAAAACGCACTAGCTTTTTAATTTCAGTTGGCTATACTCTGCGAAAGTTCAATGCTTAACGTTGGAGGGTAAAACCAATGGCAACAAAGAAGAAAGCGAAAAAGAAAGTAGCAAAAAAGAAAGTAGCTAAGAAAAAAGTAGCTAAAAAGAAGGCCAAAAAGAAAGTAGCTAAGAAAAAAGTTGCTAAGAAAAAGGCCAAAAAGAAAGTAGC
>VAOX01026528.1_pt1 | contig 26962 bp, 26 predicted proteins | sample 3393891 | NCBI WGS metagenome assembly VAOX01 (sample SAMN08290429, study PRJNA428436) | hydrothermal vent metagenome | isolation source: Deep-sea hydrothermal vent chimney | place: Indian Ocean: Southwest Indian Ridge | depth 2822 m m
ATATCGTTGCCGATTACATCCGTACTCAGAAAAAGGTAACCATTAAAAAACTCAATACACCTAAAATTATTAACGTGAAAGGTAATCCCGGTCTGGCGTAAAAAGACACGGGGCAGAGTGTAAAAAATAGCAGAAATAATTTTTTGTGGCGGGGTGTGCAGGTAGTCGTGTATGGGTAATCGCAGTGTGAACTGTATTTTTGTCCACGGTTGGGCGATGAACAGCGCCGTATGGGAAAAGTGTCAGCCATTATTACCCGAGTGGATCAATGCGACTTTTATTGATCTACCCGGGCATGGCACCATGGCAGATATTGCAGCTGACAGTATTGACGATTATGTACAGGCATTAATACCGTTAACACACCGTCCGGTATTATGGGCAGGCTGGTCATTTGGAGCCCTGGTTCTGATGCGGCTGGCTGAATTATACCCCGAACGGGTTGCTTCACTGTTTCTGGTTGCGGCAACTCCCTGTTTTGTTCAGCGCAATGACTGGCCGGCAGCCGTTGACAAAAGCACTTTTATTGAGTTTGCAAAATCACTTGAATATAATCAGCAGAAAACACTAAGCCGTTTTCTGTCACTACAGATGCAGGGAGAAGAAAACGCAAGACAGTCATTGCGTCAGTTGCAGCAGCAAATGAAAAAACGTGGTATTGCATCAATGTCAGCGTTAACCAGCGGGTTGCAGATATTGCTGGAAAATGATTTTCGTGCGATAGTAGCGCGGCTGGATTGTCCTGTTAGCTGGTTTTTTGGTGCTAAAGATGCACTGGTTCCTGTTGCACTGGCAGATGCCATCCATCAATTATATGATGGACATAAAATTTACCTTGAAGCGGGTGCAGCGCATGCACCGTTTCTGTCACACCCGCAGTCATTTACCGATGCATTAGTCGCACAGGCACGCCGCTTACGTTAAGTTTGAATTCTTATGGCACACATTAATCAACAACGGGTACGCGCTGCTTTTGACAACGCAGCACAAACCTATGACGCCGCCGCATTCTTACAGACAGAAGTATGTCAGCGTTTACTGGAAAAGCTGGATGTTGTGCGCTTGCAACCAACACTAATTCTGGATATGGGTAGCGGTACCGGTAGTGCTATTCCCGGCTTATATCAACGCTTCCCCAAAGCACATGTTATTGCCCTGGATCTGTCTGAACAGATGTTGTTAAAGGCCGGGCAGCGCGGGCGACTGTTTCATAAGCCTTCACTGTTATGTGCTGATCTGGAATCTTTGCCCCTTGCTACCAACAGCATTGACCTGATCTTTTCCAGTTTGAGTATGCAGTGGTGTAATCATTTAGTAACGGTATTGAATGAGGCGATACGGGTACTCAAACCCGGCGGTCTGTTTGTTTTCACCACTTTTGGACCGGATACGCTGAAAGAACTACGCTGGAGCTGGCAACAGGTTGATGATAAGATTCATGTCAATTCATTTACCGATATGCACGATATTGGGGACACTTTATTGCAGGCAGGCTATGCGGAGCCAGTGATGGAAGCCGAAATAATAACGGTAAATTATTCACGTGTCGGTGATCTGATGCTTGATCTCAAACATATTGGTGCTAATATCACCGCTGGCGGTCATCGTCAGGGACTGACCACAGTGCGTGTTCTGCAGCGTGTTTGTCAGGCGTATGAACAGTTTCGCACAGCAGACGGATTGCCGGCAAGTTATGAGATTATCTATGGTCATGCATGGAAGGCGTTGTCGGCGCAGGTAAAAAATATCAATGGTTTCAATATCACTTTACAATCATAGTTGTGTAACAGCAGGAAAATGAGTTGTCAGGCTCGATAAAAAAGTTTTGTTTTATTGTTGCAGGTATTGTGCTTCTCAGTGCCTGTTCCAGCCCCAAACAATCCATTACTGCCGATCAGGCAACGATTGAGTATGATTTATTATATAACCTGCCGACAAAGAAAATTTCTTACGATAAGAAAGTGCGTCCAATTCTGGAAAAACGCTGTGTTGTCTGTCATGGTTGTTACGATGCACCCTGCCAGTTAAAAATGTCTTCACCCGAAGGCATCTATCGTGGTGCTAACCCGAAAAAAGTCTATGATGGGTCGCGTATTCTTGCCGCCCAGCCAACGCGTTTGTTTATCGACGCGCAAACCACGCAGCAGTGGCGTCAAAAAGGTTTTCATACGGTATTAAATGAAGGCTTTAACAATCCACGACAAAATCTGGAAAACTCAGTGATGTACAAAATGCTGCGGTTGAAGCAGTTACATCCACAGGCCAGAGTGGGAATGTTGCCCGATACCTTTGACGTTTCTCTTGATCGTAAACAGAGTTGTCCTGTAATTGATAAAATGGCTGATTATGCCAGCAAACACCCTGAAGGCGGTATGCCTTATGGGTTGCCGAATCTGGACCAGCAATCCTATACAACACTGGTGCACTGGTTGGCACAGGGCGCGCCGGTTCCGGCGGATAAAAAACCGTCCAAAATTGTCTTGCCACAGATTAAAAAATGGGAGCAGTTCCTCAATGGCAAGAGTAAAAAAAATAAACTGGTTGACCGTTATATTTATGAACATCTATTTCAGGCTCACCTGCATTTTGTCGGTAGTGATCCGCGTGAGTTTTATCGCCTGATTCGATCATCAACACCGCCAGGTCAGTCAGCCAGAATAATTCCAACACATCGCCCTTATGGATCGCCTGACGGTCCGGTTTATTACCGACTGCTACGGTTTCAGGGGAGTGTTGTCGCAAAAACTCATCTGGTTTATGAACTCTCCGATAAACGGATGCAGCGTTACCGGGAATTATTCTATAAACCCGATTATCAGGTAAAAACATTACCGGGTTATGCCCCGGCAATAGCATCCAATCCGATTAAGACATTTGCCCAGCTACCACTGAAATCACGCTATAAATTTTTACTTGATGACGCCAGATTTTTTATCGAAGGCTTTATTAAAGGTCCAATTTGCCGAGGGCAGGTGGCGCTAAATGTAATTGAAGACCAGTTCTGGGTCGTGTTTTTTAGCCCCGATGCCCCAATCCCGTCATTAAATGAAAAATTCCTGGAGAAAACAAAAAATTATCTGGCGTCTCCGGCGGAGCTTGAAGATAATTTCGATCTATTGGCCAGTCGCGGACAGTATAAGGAGCTGTTTCAGAAATATGTGCAGGGTAAACAGCGGGTAATGAAACACTTTAAAACCGTGCCATTACAGCAGGCCATGAAATATATCTGGAACGGCAATGGCACAAACCCGAATGCAGCATTAACCATATTCAGGCATCTGGACAGTGCATCGGTTGATTACGGTTTTGTTGGCAATTACCCGAAAACTGCCTGGATACTGGATTATTCGGTTCTTGAGCGGATTCATTATTTACTGGTTGCTGGCTACGATGTGTACGGTAATATCGGTCACCAGTTAAATGCCCGTCTGTATATGGATTTTTTACGTACGGAAGGCGAAGATTATTTTCTGGGTTATTTACCGGGGGATAAACGGTTGCAAATCAGAAATTCCTGGTATCAGGGTATTCGCAAAAGTGAACTTGATGATATAGGTCGTGATGAATGGTTAAGCCAAAACTATGTTAGTGGTTATAAAACCAATGACCCCAAACTTGAGCTATTCCAGCATCTGGAAAAACGTCTGGGTAAACTTGCCGGGCCGGATTTGATCAACCGCTGTACGGGTAATGCCTGTTTTGTAAAAGAAAGCAAGGCAAAACAGCGAGTTGATCGAGCCATGCAAAATGCAGCTAAAATGAAGGGCAAGCTCTTAAACGTATTGCCTGATCTTGCTTTTGTGCGGGTTAAAATGGGCGGTAAAGCCGATGATGATCTTGCATATACTTTTATTATTAACAAAGATTATAAAAATGTGAGTTCGATGTTTTATAGTGAAAGTCTTGCTCAACGACGAAATGAGACATTAGATACACAAACTGTTGTGCCCTGGCTGGAAGGGGCTTATCCCAACTTCTTTTATGTGGTGAAGCTAAATGATGTTGAGAAATTTGTAGCGAGCTATGCCGCCATTAAAAATCGTCAGCAGTATGAAATCTTTATTTCCCATTATGGTATCAGGCGAACCGATGAGCGTTTCTGGAAAATGTCTGACTGGTTTAATGCCAAGTATCGACGAGAGCAACCGGAGCAAGCGGGTCTTTTTGATTTAAACCGTTATCAGAACCGGTAAGTTTTCTTCAGCCGCTATTTCTCAAAAAATACTAAATTGTATCAAATTTTCTAATTAATGCGTTTTGATTTTCAATTATTTGAAAAGGAATAGAGGTGCCCTGTGTGATATTATAGTTAATTTGTGGTTATTATGAATTTGCCGCTCTCTCTTATTCTGCATCAGGGTGACAAGTCGTATAGTTTAGGAGTCATACATGAAAGCGATTGGTTTAACCCAGTATTTACCTATCGAAAATAGTGAAAGTCTTCAAGATATCGAACTATCCAGGCCTGAGGTCAGTGATCATGATTTGCTGGTGAAAGTGAATGCGATTTCGGTTAATCCTGTGGATACCAAAATACGTGCGCCGAAGGATCAGGTTGAGGCTTCATCCCGCATTTTGGGTTGGGATGCCGCCGGTGAAGTGGTGGCGGTTGGTCAACAGGTTGAGCATTTTGCCGTGGGTGATCAGGTTTACTATGCGGGTGACATTACGCGCTCAGGTTCAAATTGTGAATTTCAACTGGTTGATGAGCGCATCGTGGGCAGAAAGCCTGCATCACTTTCATTTACTGAAGCTGCGGCTTTACCCCTAACGAGTATTACCGCATGGGAGGCCTTATTTGAACGCTTGCGAATTTCCGCACAGGGTGATGACGTTAGTAAGTCAATTTTGATTATAGGCGGTGCGGGTGGTGTGGGTTCAATCGCAATACAGCTGGCTAAGCAATTGGCGAAATTAAATGTCATTGCTACGGCTTCTCGCCCTGAATCACAACAATGGTGTTTAGATCGAGGCGCGGATAGTGTGATTAATCATCGTCAGTCTTTAGATGACGAACTGGCTGCCATTGATAAGCCACTGGTGGATTATATTCTCTGCCTTAACAACACGGATCAGTATTGGCCAGTCATGGCAAAGGTTATCAAACCTCAAGGTAAAATATGTTCAATTGTTGATACTTCAAATGTCGATCTTTCTTTATTAAAAAGTAAAAGCGCAACCTTTGTCTGGGAGTTTATGTTTACCCGGTCGATGTATAAAACGCCTGACATGATAGAGCAGCAACGATTATTAAATAACGTGTCTGAACTGATTGATAATGGCGTGCTTGTCACCACAGTGAATACATTGTTGCATCCCATTAATGCTGAAAACTTACGTAAAGCGCATAAAATGATAGAACAGGGAAACGCAATCGGTAAGCTTGTATTAAGTGATTGGTCTTAAATTGAAGTAAAGGGCACAAGTAATAGAGGTGCCCTAAAGATAATGTTGCGGTTATTCGTCAGGATTGTCTGGTTTTAATGCAATCCTTATAAATTACGTTTTATATTAATATGTTCTATATCAATTGCCAACTATAAAGAGCCGTAATAACAAGTGTATAAGCGGCAAGTATGAAAACATTTATGGGATTGCCTGATAGCTTAGGTGTTTTTATCTGCGACACGTTTAAGGCTGCAAGCCCAATGCTACTGACATAAAGAATGATAGAAAAAGTGTTCTGACTAAAAAAACCTTCTAATAAGAATATCGCAACCAGTATTATATTATTATTATCCAGGGCTAGCCCCGTGTAACTCTTGCCACCGGCCAGACCGAACGTACTAAAATAACTCAGTCGCAATGCACTCGCGGCAACCATTAAAAATGCACCAGGCAGATAGATGAGTTCGAAATTTCCATAACTCATCAGCAAAATGGCAGGGGTGACGCCATAACTCACAATATCGATTAATACATCAAGCTGTCCACCAAAAGCGCGGTCATCACCCGTACGTCCTTTCATTCTGCGCGCAATAAGTCCATCAGCCCAATCAAATGCAACCGCCCAAATCATGCCTATCATCGCCGCTGCATACAGGCCGGTAATGCTACAATAAATCGCAACAATGGTACACGCCAGGCCGGATAGTGAGCAAAGATTTGGCAGGTCTTTTGCGTAGGAGAGAATCGTATTGGGCTGTAACTCTTTGGTTTCTGAGTTATTGTCTGTCATTTAACTACCTTTGAACAGGAAAAATATGATGCGGCTGACTTATTATTGTAACAAGTGTCAATAGCGCTAGAGAGAACCTGTTATAATATCATGTTCACTTCAATTAGAGAGAAAATTATGCTTGTATACACTGTCGGTACCTTCGATTTATTGCATGTTGGCCACCTTGCGTTACTTCAACATTGTAAATCATTGGGTAACGCGGTCGCGGTTGGAGTTGCATCCGATGAAGTTGTTGCCAGTTATAAACCCAATGTACCTGTGGTTCCTCTTAAAGAAAGAATGGAAATGTTAAAGGCACTGCGTTGTGTTGATATTGTGCGTCCTTATTATGCACTGGAGTATGTTTCGGGTTGTAAAGAACTGGATGTCGATATTTTTGTGATTGGTGAGGACTGGGGAAGACAGCCACATAATATTGAAGTTGAATATTTTTTAAAAGCAGGCGGCAAATCCATTGTTCAAGTTGGTTACCATCCGGGAACCTCATCCACGAAAATTAAACAGAGAACCCTGTCTCAATTTAGGATAGCAGCTTAGATTTAGGAATGTCCCTAATCAATTTTCTATTTAATAGATATTAGCAATTAATCTCTCTACTGTTGTAAATTACCGTAACGTCTAAAAACTGTACTGGTCAAGTCCAACCGGATCTTCACGGGGTAGGTTGAGCAATCTTAAAATATCCAGTCGTGCTTGCTTAAGGCCGCCAAACAAAGTGTTCAACCATGGTGTTATCTTGGCAGGCAATAAGAAAACCGCAGCACAGGCTTCACTCCGCTGCGGTTCAGTTGGGGTATTTCATCAATTAAAATTCTTCAGGCTTCAAATGCTACCCGCATTTTATTCAGGGCATTCTTTTCCAGTTGACGAATGCGCTCTGCTGAAATCTGAAATTCATCTGCCAGTTCATGCAGGGTTGCCCTGGTTTCATTCAGCCAGCGACGTTGGATAATAATCTGACTGCGTTCATCCAGTGTTTTTAGTGAACGCTTCATCAGGCTTAATTCCTGTGATCGTGAATCATCCTGCTCCAGCTGCTGCGCTGGATCGGCGCGATCGTCGGTCAGATAGGCAGACGGGGTAAAACTGTACTCCTCATCGTCATCTTTATCAGATGCATCAAAGGTGATATCGGCACCACTTAAACGTGATTCCATTTCCAGAACCGTTTCCGGTTTTACGCCCAGTGTCTTGGCAACGTCCTGAACCTCTTCCCTGTTGAACCAGCCCAGACGTTTTTTTGAACTGCGCAGTTTAAAGAACAGCTTACGCTGTGGTTTGGTTGTGGCGACTTTAACAATACGCCAGTTGCGCAGGACAAATTCATGGATTTCAGATTTGATCCAGTGGACGGCATAAGAAATCAGACGTACCTGATGGCTGGCTGAAAAACGTTTGACGGCTTTCATCAGGCCGATATTACCTTCCTGAATCAGATCGCCCAGCGGCAGACCATAGCCGCTATAACCGCGGGCAATCTTCACGACAAAACGCAGGTTGGACATAATCAGTTGCTGTGCAGCGGCCAGGTCATTCTTTTCCTGTAAGCGAATAGCCAGTTCATGCTCCTCATCTGCAGTTAGCATTGGTATACTATTAATCTGTTGGATATAGGCTTCCAGGTTACCGGCAGATAATCCGGTTACCGGTAAAGCAGGAACTAATGTGTTTCTCATATTCACCTCTTTCGTCTTTCTATATAGCTCATTTTAGCACTCAATAAGGTTGAGTGCTAACTCGGAAAAAAGTTCATAATAAAATATTAGTCCCTTTCGGTTGCTCTCCACAGCTTGCTGCGGGATAGTTTATTATTTTATGGGAATCCTTGTAAAAGGGGTGTGGGATAAAAGTCTCAGGTGGGTTCAATCTCTTTCAGATGCCGCGATACGGCAAGCCATGACCCTGCCAGACCAAGTACGCAACTTATTGATAATAAAGTAATAATATTATTTATATTTAGTTCGTGCAGATTGAAATTGCTGTGGTAGAGGCGTGCAAGCCGGTGAACCGGTTCGCCAATGAGAAAAAGTGATGTGCCGGTTAGCAACCAGGCAAGTAGTCCACCAAGTAAACCATACCAGAATCCGGTATAAAGGAAAGGGCGGCGGATAAAGGCATCGGAGGCACCAATGAGCTTGGCTACTTCAATTTCTGCATGGCGGTTCTGGATGTCCAGACGAATTGTATTACCAATTATTAGCAATACAGCCAGTGCCAGCATGGTGCCAACTATCCAGATCCCCCGATTGGCAATTTCCAGCAGGGTGAGTAGGCGTTTGACCCATTGTTCATCCAGTTGAGCCATTTCGACCAGTTTGTTTTTTTCAAGCTGGTGAACCAGTTGTGTGGTCTGATCCGGGTTAATATCAGGCTGTATCGCCAGTACGATGGGTAGTGGATTGGTATCAAGATATTTTAGTGCATGGTTAAATCCGGATATTTTTTTAAACCGTTGTAGCCCTGTTTTTTTGTCAATCAGTTTTATTTGACGAATGTTATTGTTTAAACGCAAACGCTTAACCAGACTCTGTGCCTGCTGTTTATTAACCTGCGGATACAGATAAACAGAAATTTGTGCTGAGTTATTCCATTCATTGCTGAGTTTGCTGAGGCTGTTCACCATAACAAATAAACCGGTGGGCAGGGTGAGTGCAATAGCAATCACTGCGATAGTCATAAATGTAGCGACCGGCTGACGGTACAGACGACCGAGACTGGCTAGTGTTACCTGGGCGTGGTTGAGTAGATAGGCGCTGAAACGCGAATGGGTGGTTCTGGTTTTTCGCATTATCCGGCCTCGTGATGATATGGCAGGGTGTTACTGCTGACCTGGCCATCCTCCAGGCCGATCACCGGTGCATTCATCCGCTGTATTAGTTCAAGGTCGTGGCTGGCTATCAGGATACTGGTGCCAACCTGATTAAAACGAGCAAACAGCATCATAATATTGTGTGATAATTCGGGATCAAGATTACCGGTTGGTTCGTCTGCCAGCAGTAGTGCGGGTTTGTGTACAATAGCACGGGCGATACCGACACGTTGTTGTTCTCCCCCTGAAAGAGTAATAGGCGCCGCTTTTTCCTTGCTTAGTAGCCCTACCTGATTAAGTGCGGCACGCACACGTTTATGGATGTCCTTATGGTGGTACCCCTGTATTATTAGGGGCATGGCAACGTTGTCAAAGACTGGTCGGTCATACAGCAGATGATGATTCTGAAAAATAATACCGATATTACGGCGGACATAGGGAATTTTATTACTGGGGATATTATTTAAATTGACCCCATCGAGAAAAATTTGTCCCCGGCTCGGGCGTTCAATCATGGCAATCAGTTTCAGCAAGGTGCTTTTTCCTGCACCGGAACGACCGGTAACGAATGCCATCTGACCTTTGGGCAGGCGCAGACTAACCCGATTTAATGCATCGTGACCGGTGGTATAACGTTTACTGACATTATCAAAATGAATCATGATTTTCTTTTCTCATGGTGATACGTTTATTTCAGCAGTGCTTCGACAAATTCCTCCGCATTGAATGGGCGTAAATCGTTAAGGCCTTCACCAACACCGATAAATCGTACTGGTAAATTTAGTGTGCTGGCAATGGAGAACAGAATACCACCTTTTGCCGTACCATCGAGTTTGGTTACTGCTAGCCCGGTCAGACCAATACTCTGGTGAAACTGTTTTACCTGATGCAGGGCATTCTGACCAAAACCGGCATCCATGACAAGCAGGGTTTCCTGGGGTGCGTCGGGGTCAATTTTGGCGAGTACCCGTTTGATTTTTTTCAGCTCTTCCATTAAGTTATCCTGCGTGTGCAGGCGACCGGCGGTATCGGCAATGACGACATCGATTTTTTTTGAACTTGCTGATTCTACCGTGTCGAAGATAACTGATGCGGGGTCAGCGCCCGTACCCTGTGCGACGACTGGTACAGCGTTACGTTTGCCCCATTCCTGTAGCTGTTCAACGGCAGCAGCCCGAAAGGTATCGCCGGCAGCCAGCATGACACTTTTGCCCTGTTGTTTGAAATGGTTAGCCAGTTTGCCGATGCTGGTTGTTTTACCGGCACCATTAATACCAACAACGAGGATAATAAAAGGGCGCTGCTGACTATTTATTATCAATGGCTGTTCACAGGGTTGAAGCAGGGTTTTCATTATATGGGCAAGAGTATGATGCAAGGCAGTTTCATTATTGAGTGCCTTGCGTGAAAGATTATTATGCAGCTCATCAATGATACATGTGGTAGCATCGAGTCCTACATCGGCGCGTAGCAGGCGTTCCTCGAGATCGTCGAGCATTGCCTGGTCGATGTTTTTTTTACCTAGCAGGAAATCAGTCATGGTGTCGGCAAAACCCCGACGGGTTTTTTCCAGTGACTGACTCAACTCAGGTTGGGCAGGATTTTCTGTTATCTCTGTCGCGGTAGCTGGGGCTTGAGTTTCTGGAATTTCCGTTAAGGGTGTATCTTTTTTCTTTTTGCGCTTAATAAAACCGAACATAATAAAAATAATTGTAGTGGTGTAATTGTGCTGGATATCCTATCATCACTGGCCGAAGGATGGCACATTTTAAACCTGTATTAGAGAATAACTGTTTATGAAAATGAAGTATGGAATTATTGCCATTGCTGTGATCTCCGTCACTCTGGGTCTATTACTATTTGTCTTTAACCCTGATGATATTCCCAAACACACAAACAAAGAGGTGCAGAGCTATCGCTTGCCCAATGGCCTCAATGTGCTGGTAATGGAAAATCACCGGGCACCGGTGGTGGTTTCACAGATATGGTATAAAGTGGGTTCCAGTTATGAACATGATGGTATTACCGGAATTTCACACGTACTGGAACATATGATGTTTAAAGGTACCCCCGACTATCCGGCGGGTAAATTCTCCGAAATTATCGCTGCTAATGGCGGGCGCGAAAATGCTTTTACCGGCCAGGACTATACTGCCTATTTCCAGCAAATTGCCAATAACCGGCTGGCCCTGTGTTTTAAACTGGAAGCAGATCGTATGCAAAATCTGGTCTTGAATAAAGCCGACTTTAAAAAAGAACTGCAAGTGGTCAAGGAAGAGCGACGTATGCGTACAGACGATAAGCCGACCGCGCTAACCTATGAGCGTTTTAATGCGGTGGCCTATACCAATAATCCTTACCATCATCCGGTTATCGGCTGGGTGGAAGATTTAAATTCATTAACGGTTAAGGATGTACGAAAATGGTATAAAACCTGGTATGCCCCCAATAATGCGACGCTGGTGGTTGTCGGCGATGTGGATGCGGGTAAGGTTTTTCATCTGGCAAAAAAATATTTTGGTCCTATTCCTTCCAGAGATATTCCCAGGTTAAAACCACGGCATGGGGTAAAACAATATGGGATTAAACGCCTCACTGTCAGATTGCCTGCCAAGGTGCCATATCTGATTATGGGATATAAAGTACCGGTGTTGAAAAATGTGAAGAAAAAGCAGGATGTCTATGCCCTTGAAGTGCTGGCAGGTCTGCTCGATGGCGGTGATAGTGCCCGCCTGAGTAAAAATCTGGTACGTGGTCAGCAGATTGCCGCCAGTGCTAGTGCCGATTACAGTATGACAACGCTACACAATAATCTGTTTACCCTGTCGGCAGTTCCTAATGACGGAGTAAGTATGAAGGAACTGGAATCGGCTTTGCGTCAACAGATCAAAGATCTCCAGACAACCCCACCGGGGCAGAAAGAGCTTGAGAGGGTCAAGGCAGAAGTGGTGGCATCAAATGTATACAAGCAGGATTCTACTTTTTATCAGGCAATGGAAATTGGTATGCTGGAAACTGTTGGCCTGTCCTGGAAAGTAAAGGATGAATACGTAAAAGATATTCAGGCAATTACTGCCAGAGAGGTTCAGCAGGTGGCGAAAAAATATCTGGTGAACACGGGTCTGACTATTGCTGTACTCGACCCCCTGCCAGTTAAGTCAGGTCGCAGACTGTCCGCGCCAACTGATCCTGCCAGACAGATAATGGGAGGTTTGCGTGCGCGCTAGTCTAATGCTGGATATGTTATTAATGAACTCCAAAATAGAACCCCAAAACAATGAAAAATAGTCTTCGATTTATCCTGCTGAGTATCGTGTTACTGGCTGTTGCCTGGACGGCACAGGCAACCCCCCGCATTCAGAGCTGGCATACACAAAATGGTGCCAAAGTTATGTTTATACCCAGCGAAAGCGTTCCCATCCTGGATGTGCAGGTGGTGTTTGATGCCGGTAGTGCGCGTGACCACGGCAATAGCGGGTTGGCGGTATTAACCAATGGCTTGCTATCGGAAGGTGCTGTGGGTATGAACGCACAGCAAATTGCAGAGGCATTTGAATCTGTCGGGGCCGAGTTTGGTAATGATGCATTGCATGATATGGCTCTGGTTTCTGTACGTACTCTGGTCGATAGCAAATACCGGAAGCCTGCTCTGGTAGCTTTCCGTAAGGTGCTGACACAACCGGATTTTCCAGTAAAGGCATTTGAGCGTGAAAAAAATCAGATGAAAGTCTCAGTACAGGCTAGTGAGCAGTCACCGGATGATATTGCCAGTAAAGCCTTCTATAAAGCAATTTATGGTAATCATCCGTATGGTTCACCCGTATCAGGAACGATAAAAACGCTGAATAAAATCACCCTGAATGATGTTCGCGCTTTTTATAAAAAATATTATGTAGCGCGCAATGCGACCATCGCTATTGTAGGGAAGATTAATCGCCAGCAGGCTGAAGCCATTGCCAATACACTGGTATCGGCATTACCGGCTGGAGAGAAAGCACCACCATTACCAGCGGTTAAGTCTGTTACACAGAGTAAAACTATTAGAATTGAATACCCTTCTGAGCAAACTCATATTTATATGGGGCAGGTTGGGGTTAAACGTGGTGACAAGGATTACTTTGCCCTGTATCTGGGAAATTATTCACTGGGTGGTAGTGGTTTTTCATCCCGTCTGGTACATGTAATTCGTGAGAAAAATGCACTTGCTTATAGTGTATACAGCTATTTTTTACCTATGCGCCAGGCTGGACCCTTTATGATGGGCATGCAAACACGAACTAACAAGGCAATGAAAGCCTTATCATTATTAAAGCAGACCCTTCGCAACTATCTGAAAGAAGGGCCGACAGCGGCTGAATTAACAGCAGCAAAAAGTAATATCACGGGTGGCTTCCCCTTGAACCTTGATAGTAACAGTAAACTGCTGGGCTATATTGCAATGATAGGGTTTTATAATTTGCCACTGGATTATCTGGATCACTTCGTTGAAAAAATAAATGCCATTACCCTGCCAGAGGTTAAAAGTGCCCTGCATCGCCGACTGGATGACAGTAAAATGATAACCGTTATTGTAGGTAAGCTGAAAAAATAGATTCTTTGCCCGGTTGTCACAGGGATAAGTATGAAAAACCGTACGAGGTGAATAAACGGTGGTAAAACGGGGCGTTTGTCGAATTATTAGTGGTCGCTGGCGTGGTCGGAAGCTACATTTTGATGATGCAGAAGGTCTGCGGCCAACCACAGACCGGATTCGTGAAACCGTATTTAACTGGTTACGGGCAGATGTACCCGGTAGTGCCTGTCTGGATATTTTTGCCGGCAGTGGAGCGCTGGGATTTGAGGCGATTTCGCGCGGCGCCGGGCAATTGCTGATGTTGGATAATAACCTGTGCACGGTGAATAACCTGAAAAAAAACAGGGAAGCATTATCTGCTGCAAATATCAGTATACAAAAAACCGATAGCCTGCACTGGTTGCAGCAGCAAATAGAAACAAAATCCCGGTCATTCGACATCCTCTTTCTTGACCCTCCCTTCCAAACACCTTTATTGCAACAAAGTTGTGATCTACTGGCAAAGTCTGATTTACTGCGAGGTGATGCAAAAATATATATTGAACATGCATTGAATGATAGTATTGCCGTACCACCGTTGTGGCGCTGTCTTAAAAACGCACAGGCCGGGCAGGTGGCCTATAAACTGTTTGTGCAGATGTCGTCTGAACCAGCCTGACGCCCTGTTACAGGAGAGGAAGTTGTGTCTGTTATTGCGGTCTACCCCGGAACCTTCGACCCGGTTACCAATGGTCATACTGATCTGGTTGAACGTGCAGCGGGTCTATTCGATAAAGTTATTGTGGCCATTGCAGAAAATCCATCAAAAACTCCTTTATTTGATTTAGCGCAACGCGTTAGCATGGCAAAAAGCATATTATGCGGCTTTGCCAATGTCGAGGTTCGCGGGTTTTCCGGTCTGTTGGTGGATTATGCCAAAAAGAACCAGGCCAGAGTCATTTTACGCGGTTTGCGCGCAGTGTCCGATTTTGAATTTGAAATGCAACTGGCCAGTATGAACCGCAAGCTTGAACATTCAATCGAAACGGTATTTATGACCCCCGGTGATGAAACTAGCTTTATTTCATCGTCGCTGGTGAAAGAAATCGCCTTTCATGGTGGTGATGTTTCACAATTTGTCCATAAAAGCATTGTGGATGAGTTGAAGGCGGTTAAAGCTAGAATACAGTCCTGACGGTTGTCTGTTACTGCCTGTTACAGCAGATTTGTATGAGAGGATGGTAAATATCAGGGTTTAAGTGTTTCCTTTTAATATATAATTGCGTCCCGATTATTTTGTGGACAGGTTTTCCCGAGAGTAGTGATATGGCTTTAATAATTACAGATGAATGCATCAACTGTGATGTGTGTGAACCGGAATGTCCAAATGATGCAATTACCCCGGGTGATGAGATATATGTTATTGACCCGAACCTGTGTACGGAATGTGTTGGCCATTATGAGACATCACAATGTGTAGAAGTCTGCCCGGTTGACTGTATTCCCCTTGATCCCGATCATGTAGAAACAAAAGAAGAGTTACTGGAAAAATACCAGCATCTGGTATCAGAAACCTGAGCCTCTGCTTTTTATCATTACATAATTATCTATCCCGGTTTTTTTCTCCCGCCTCCATCTGGTCAATGTATCCGATGAAGAACCGATGTATTCCCAGGTGTTTTATTTTTCTCTGATTTAACCTATGATAGAGCGGTATCCACTGTCCGCCCGGAGAAGTCGCGTATTAATAATGACATGCCGATAATAAAAAACACCCTGCTGTATGGCCTGCTTATCCTCATCTGTTTTTTTTCACTGCCGGTCTATTCGCGCTCAGGCAATCACCTTTCTGCTGATAAATTACCGGTACAGGCGGCTATTGCCTCGGCGCATCCATTGGCTACTGATGCTGGTATACGCATACTGCAACAGGGTGGCAATGCGTTTGATGCAGCCATTGCTGTAACGGCGGTACTGGCGGTCGTAGAACCCTATAGTTCCGGATTGGGCGGAGGTGGTTTCTGGCTCTTGCATCAGGCACAAAATAATCGCGACATAATGATTGATGGTCGTGAAAAAGCGCCATTACAGGCTTCACGGGATATGTATCTGAATAAGCAGGGAAAGGTGATAAAGGATGCCACCATTACCGGCCCGCTTGCTGCCGGTATTCCCGGTGTTCCCGCTGCAATTATTTATCTGGCTAAACATTACGGGGTGTTGCCTTTGCGTCGGTCATTGGCTCCGGCGATCAGCATTGCCCGGCATGGGTTTGCGGTAGATGCTTTTTATCAGCGGATGGCGCAATTCCGCTACCATGATTTACGACTGTTTGTGGACACACGGGCAATTTTTCTACACAATGCTGAAATTCCGCCGCTGGGGACACTGATTAAGCAACCAGACCTGGCAAATACGTTACAGGGTATTGCAACGCGGGGGAAAGCCGGTTTTTATACGGGTGAAACGGCATCAAAGCTGGTTCAGGCGGTGCGTCAGCACGGTGGTATCTGGACAATGAAAGATCTGGCTGAATACCGGGTTGTTAAGCGTAAGCCTGATATTGCTTTTTATAAAGGCATGAAACTGGTGACAGCATCGCTGCCATCATCCGGTGGTCTGGCTCTGTCTGAAATGTTAAATATTCTGTCAAAATTTCCTCTTGAGTCGATGTCGCGCGCTGAGCGTGTACACACTATTGTTGAAGCCATGCGACATGCCTATCGTGACCGGGCAGAATATATGGGTGATAAGGATTTTGTAAACGTACCTGTCGATTATCTGGTTTCTAAACAACATACGATGGACATGGTGCACAGCATCAGAAAAAACCGGGCTAGCCCAAGTCGTGCGCTGGAAAAATTGGCGGCACCGACTGGTAAAGGCACAGACACCACCCATTTTTCAATTATTGATAAAGCGGGTAATCGTGTGTCGGCGACTCTGTCAATTAACTATCCCTTCGGTTCCTGCTTCGTGGCCAGAGGCACGGGCGTTCTGCTTAATGATGAAATGGATGATTTTTCAGTGAAACCGGGGGTGCCGAATGTATACGGGCTGGTTGGCACTACGGCTAATGCAATTGAGCCGGGCAAACGGATGTTATCAAGCATGAGCCCGAGTTTTGCAGAAACTAATAACCGTATCGCCATCCTGGGTACACCGGGAGGTAGTCGTATTATTACTATGGTGTTGAATGCAGTACTGGATTTTTATCAGGGCGGCAGTGCTGAGGATATGGTTAATCTGGGACGTTTTCATCATCAGTATCTGCCCGATAAAATATTTTTTGAACCGGGAGTGTTTGATAAAAAACTACAGCGTAAATTAAAGAAAATGGGCTATCATTTGCAGGAAACGAATACCACCTTTGGTAATATGCAGGTCATTGTTGTGAACAGGAAAACCGGTCAGGTTGAAGCTGCATCAGACCCGCGTGGTATTGGTGAAGCACGAACACTGCCATAAAATAATTATCTACTTCAAATAACCATCTACTTTCAGGAGTTTAATTATTCTGGAAGCTGATTAATCTACTGTCTTACGGTTTGGTAATGTTCAGGATAGCTTCCGGCAAGATGGACTATGGCAAAATCCTCTATAGTATATTTATACTGTAAAAACAGCCATTCGGTTGAGGAGAAACCTATGATTAACATTGCACATATACACCCGATGCTGGTTCACTTTCCACTTGCCCTGCTGCCTGTTGCACTGGGTGTACAAATGGTTGCGCTGTATAAAAATGAGGATTTATTCGGTCGTCACTGCCTGTCGTCTACCGGCCTGATGTTAATTATACTGGCTGCGCTGGGTGCAATTAGTGCCGCTGTGTTTGGCGATATGGCACTTGATCAGGCGATTGCATCCGGGGTACCCGATTCGCTACTGGAAACACATGAAGACCTGGGGCAGGTAAGCGCGGTGGTGTTGTCTGCTCTGGCCGTTCTGGAAATCTGGTTTTATCGTAAAAAAAGCACAGAGCCTGTGTTTAATCGAGGGTTTATGTTAGCAGGTATCCTGGTATTTCTTCTTCTGTTAACCACCGCCTGGTTTGGGGGGCATCTGGTTTATGATCTGGGGGTTAATGTAACGCTGCCAACGTTAAAATAAAACGCAGAGCGTATGGCTACAATAAGAAATATGCTGCTTCAACGACTCCGGTTGCACCTGTGGCTGACTGGTGTATTTGCCGTAGTCAGTGGTTGTGCCACCTATCAGCCACAGCCACTGACGAACCAGTCGCCACTGGCAACCGACCTTAACATGCTGCAACTTAAGGCAACTGCGCTGCATAACCCGCACAGTCAGTATGAAATCAATCCTGCTGACGGGCTTGACCTGATCGAAGTGGCAACCCTGGCAGTACTCGGCAACCCGACGTTGCGGGCTGAACGAGCAAAGCTGGGGGTTGCCAGTGCGCAGGCGTTTGCAGCTGGTTTACTGCCCGATCCGCAACTGTCAGCCAGTTTTGATAAAGTTATGGGTAATACCACTGATCTGGTCAGAGGCTGGGGAGGGGGACTGGCGTTTGATATGGTACCGTTAATTACTCGCCAGGCACGTATTGATGCTAAACAGAATACAAAAACCAGCATAAGACTGGAACTGTTATGGCAGGAATGGCAGGTAATACAGCAGGCGCAAACACTGGCAGTTCGCTACCGGCTTGAACAGCAACGGCTGGTGCTATTGCACCATATGCATCATCTCTATAAAAAGCGTTTTCAGCACTCTCTACAGGGGTTGAAGCAGGGCAATATTACACTGGATGTTAATGGTACTGATCTGACCGCCCTGCTGGCGACACTCAGCCAGATCAACCAGCTTGAGCAAACCCATAATCAGACTCGGCATAAACTTAGCTTGCTGCTGGGCCTGCAGGCAGACGTGTCTTTTACCATCAGCCCACTGCCTACTGACAATACGCTGTCCTCCGGTGTGATAAAAAAGCGCCTGCGACAGCTTGCTAATATGCGCCCGGATTTACTGGCATTAAAAGCTGGTTACCGGGCGCAGGAAAATCGTGTCAGAGCCGCTATTCTGGCGCAGTTTCCTTCTTTTACTCTGGGCATTAGCCGTGCCCGCGATACTGGCGGGGTAAATACCAGTGGTTTAACCATTGGGCTGACCCTGCCTGTCTTTAACGGTAACCGTGGAACGATTGCCGTTGAAAGAGCAACTCGAAGTCTGCTGCAAAAGGAATACCAGTCACGTCTGGCACAGGCCGATAATGATGTAAAACGCCTGCTTGATCAACAGGCTATCATCACTGAGCAGCACAGGAACCTGACGACTTATTTACCGCGATTACAGTCTATCGTTACACGTTCCCGTCGTGCCTATAAACGTGGTGATATTGATGCACTGACTTTTCTCAATCTTGAAACCACCCTGCTCAATAAACAACTGGAAGTCATTACTTTACGGCAAACTCAGTGGCAGATATATATTGCGCTGAAAACCTTACTGGCTCTGCCGGACGGTGAGACTGAAACGTTAATTAGCCGTAACACAACTGCCATTCAACCATGAACAGGAAACCACTTTTTATTCTGCTAATTATTTTTTCAGCCAGTCTGTTCGGCACCATCATCGCTTCAGTACAGGCAACAGAAACACCTGTTGTAATGATAAAAACGGCCCCCATCGTACGCACTCAACTTGGTGATACGCTGGTTAGTTATGGTGTTCTGGAACCGGATCCTGATCAGGTTGTCAGCTTGTCGCTGCCACATGCCGGATTAATCAATCGTGTCTGGGTGCGGTTGGGTCAGCGTGTTAAAACCGGTGATAAACTGCTGGAGGTGATTACTGCGCCGGAGGCACGCATGCAATTTCTGCAGGCGAAAAGCGCGGTTGACTTTGCTAAACGTGAACGGGTACGTAAGCAGCAATTACTGGCAGAACAACTAACCACTCAGGCGGAGCTTGATGCTGCCCGCAAGCAGTTAAAGGATGCACGGTCTACTCTTGTTGCCCTGCGCGAACGTGGGCTGAATAAAGCAGAAGAAACTTTATATGCACCCCACGATGGTATTATCACACAACTCAATGTCTCTCAGGGACAACGTGTACCAACCAATACCACTGCAGTACTTATTGCAACCCAGGAACATTTAATCGCACGACTGGGTATTGAACCCGAAGACCTGAACAAAGTACAGCTGGGCACACCGGTAACGATTATTTCGGTATTTGTTCCCGACATCAAAGTAAGCAGTCAGATCCGTGAGGTACATGCCATGATCGACCCGCGTACCCACCTGGTGGAAGCGTTAGCGCCGATACCTGCACAACAGGGGCGTAAACTGGTTCTGGGTAGTCGTATTATTGGCAACATTCATCTTCCTTCCCATACGGTACTGGTCGTACCACGCAGTGCTGTGCTTGGCACAAAAGACCGGGCGTATCTGTACACGGTGAAAAATGGCAGGGCGCAGCGGATATCCGTACAAACCGGTATACAAACAGAGAAGTTAACCGCAGTCAGTGGTGATATTCAGGTCGGTGACAGAGTTGTTACGTCCGGTAATTATGAACTGCATAATGGTATGGCAGTGACAATAGAGAAGCAATGAAACTTTCTCACTGGGCAGCGCGTCACCGTCGTTCCATCCTTTTTTTAGTGCTTATTATAACACTTGGTGGTGTGGTGGCTGCCTTAAAACTTCCTGTCGCGCTGTTTCCACAAGTTTCCTTTCCGCGTATCGTGGTAATGCTGGATGCAGGTGATCGTCCGGCTGATCAGATGGTCATTGCTGTTACCCGGCCTGTTGAACAGGCAGTACGTTCAGTGCCCGGTGTGGTGTCGTTGCGTTCGAAAACCAGTCGCGGTAGCGCCGAGTTGTCGATAAATTTTGGTTGGGGCGATGATATGATCGCTGCAATGCTGCAGGTAGAATCTGCCATTAATCAGATATTACCGACATTACCCGGCGGAACCCGTTTTACTGTGCGGCGTATGGATCCTACTGTTTTTCCGGTTACTGCCTACAGTTTAACCTCAAACAGTCAGTCTCTGGTGCAATTGCGTGATCTGGCCAAATACCAGTTGGTGCCCCTGCTATCATCAGTCAAAGGGGTTGCAAAAGTCATGGTAATGGGCGGCAAACAGGCAGAATATCGGGTTGAAATCGACCCGGATAAACTGGCTGCTTACGGGTTGACGTTCAGCGATGTGGTCAGATCCGTGTCTGCCAGCAATGTGTTACAGGCGGTTGGTCGCCTGGAAGACCATTACAAATTATATCTGCTGTTATCTGATACCCGTATCCGTTCGCTGCACACGCTGGAAGAAACCGTGTTACGCAGTGGTGCCGATGGCCTGGTACGGCTGGATGATATTGCCAGTGTCTATTCAGCCACCACACCACAATGGTTGCGTGTTACTGCCGATGGCCATGATGCCGTACTGGTGCAGGTTTACCAGCAACCGGGAGGAAACACAGTACAGATCGTTGACGGGGTTAAACAACAGTTAAAAAACTATGCAGGCAAACTACCAGCAGGTGTAAAAATTGCTAACTGGTATGACCAGAGCCGGTTAATTACCGAATCGGCAACAAGTGTGCGTGATGCGATTGTTATCGGTATCGCACTGGCGGCGCTTGTCCTGCTGGTTTTTTTACGTAGTCTGAAGATTACGTTGGTGGCGATTCTGATTGTGCCTGCTGTACTGGCAAGCACTATTTTACTACTGAATGTTTTACACATGAGTTTTAATATCATGACCCTGGGCGGTATGGCCGCTGCTGTCGGTTTGATTGTTGATGATGCCATTGTGATGATCGAACATATTATCCGTCGTCTGCGCCAGCGCAGCAATGATGTCGCGTTGACTATTCGTGAAGCAGCAATTGAATTCACCTCGCCACTGACCGGCTCTTCTGCTGCCACAATTATTATTTTTGTCCCACTGGCATTTCTGGGTGGCGTCACTGGTGCCTTTTTCAAGGCATTATCACTAACCATGGCCAGTAGTCTGTTTATTTCCTATCTGTTAGCGTTGTTGGCTGTGCCATTACTCGCCGAACATCTGCTGACTAAAAAAGATGCGGAAAAAGAAGACGCAGGCCCGTTATTTAGCAGAATACAACAAGCTTACTGCAAACTGATGCAACGCCTGATGAAAACCCCGTTATTATTATTTATCGGTATTGTTCCTTTGCTTGCTATCGGTTATATCAGCTACCAGCAGGTTGGTTCGGGTTTTATGCCACACATGGATGAAGGGGGATTTGTTCTGGACTATCGCAGCCCGGCAGGTACTTCCTTAACCGAAACCGACCGTTTACTTCGGCAGGTTGAAAAAATTCTGCGGGCTAATCCGGCAGTCGAAACTTATTCACGACGTACCGGTGCGCAGCTTGGTGGTGGACTGACTGAAGCCAATGAAGGGGATTTTTTTGTACGCCTGAAACCTTTTCCACGACCACCGATAGAGAAGGTAATGGATGACATTCGTCTGCACATAGAAAAGCAGGTGCCCGGTCTGGAGGTTGAAATGGCGCTGTTAATGGAGGATTTGATTGGTGATTTAACCGCCGTGCCGCAGCCGATTGAAATCAAACTTTTTGGCAATAATAATGTGCAATTAATGTCTGTTGCCGTCAGAGTGGCAAAAGCCATCAGTAAAATCCCTGGTATTGTGGATGTAAAAGATGGCGTGGTGCTGGCGGGTAATGCGATCAACATTATTGTTGATCGTGACAAAGCAGCGCTGGAAAATATCGACCCGAGCCAGGTCACCAAACAGTTAACCGCCTGGTTTAACGGGCTGGTTACCACGCAGATACAGGAAAGTATCAAACTGGTTGGTGTGCGCGTGTGGGTACCTGCCGCTGCCCGTGATAAAACCACTGCTTTTGAAAAAATTTGGTTACGTGCACCGGATGGTCATCGCTTTCCGCTTAAACGTATTGCCCACATCAGTATTGAAACTGGACAGCCACAAATTGACCGGGACAATCTGAAGCGGGTGGTGGCTGTCACTGGCCGCATCAGCGGACGCGACCTTGGTTCAACTATCCGTGATGTTAAACAGGTGCTGGCAAAACCGGGTCTGTTACCTGCAAATATGTATGACAAACTCGGTGGCCTGTACCAACAACAGCAAATTGCTTTTCACGGGTTGTTGGCCGTGTTTATTGCTGCACTGACACTGGTATTTTTGCTATTACTGTTTCTATATGAAGAATTTGCTATCGCTATTGCTATTATGGTTTCACCCCTGCTGGCCATGGCTGCTGTTTTTACCGGCCTGTGGCTGACTGGCATCGAACTGAATATTACTGCAATGATGGGCATGACCATGATTGTCGGCATTGTCACCGAAATATCAATATTTTATTTCTCGGAATACCATGACCTGCTGCGCCAGAATACAGAAAAAACGCTGGCATTGATTCAGGCAGGTAATAATCGCCTGCGCCCCATCACCATGACCACACTGGCAGCCATTCTCGCACTGTTGCCTCTGGCGTTGTCACTGGGTCAGGGTTCAGCCATGCAGCAGCCATTGGCAGTGGCTATTATCTCCGGATTAGTGGTACAGATTCCACTGGTACTCATCGTTATGCCACTGCTGTATAAATTACTTGCTGAGATTAAGACCGGCGAGCAATAAATACCGCTCGTGTGGGTGCCGGATAGCCTTCCACGGTTAAATCTGGCCGGTCTGTAAACAAGTCGGCCAGTAATTCGAAAGTCATCCACTGTGTGGCTCGCTGTTCAGTGGTGGAGGTACGGCTGACATCAACCAGACGAATATCTTCAAACCCTCAACGAGCCAGCCACATTTGCATGGCATTCAACAGACGGAATAAACCAGACATTGCTGCGCATACGTGCATAGCGATCTTTTGGTAGCAACACGGTCTGTTCATCGCCGTCTATGATCAATGTTTCCAGCACCAGTTCACCACTGGGTCGCAGTGTACTTTTTAACTGGTATAGGTGGTCAACAGGTGAGCGGCGGTGATATAGCACCCCCATGGAAAAAATAGTATCAAACGCCTGATTATTTCAACCATCTGTCGAGTATTAACCTTAAACCATAAAAACCAGGGTGACACTTAAGCCAGGATGATTATCAGCCAGTTGTAAGCTCGCCTGGTGTAATGTTGCTACGGCTTTTACCAGACTCAGACCCAGACCATTCCCTTCTGTACTGCGCGCCGGGGCCAGGCGTACAAACCGCAGCAATACGTTTTCGTGCTGATCGACAGCAATACCTGGTCCGTTATCACTCACTGTTAGCAATATCCGTCCGTTCTGCTTCACTGCCTGCAGGCTGATGTGTGCGTTTTCGGTGGTGTATTTGAATGCATTATCGAGCAGATTACTGACTGCCTGTGCGAGTAGCTGTCGATTACCCATCATTTTAAGCTCTGGATGAATCTGAGCTTTAAAGTGTTTGCCCAGCGCCTCTGCTTCATCCTCATAGAGTTCGCCGATATCGGTCAGCAAAGTCGAAATATCAATGCTCTCCCAACTGCCACGAAAACTGCCTGCTTCAGTCTGTGCTATTTCCAGTAGCGCGTTAAACGTCTGCATTAATTCATTGGCATCCTGTAAAGTTTCTTCCATCACCTGGCGATATTCTTCCTGCTCGCGTTGCTCCAGCAAGGTGACTTCAATACGATTACGTAACCGGGTCAGCGGGCGGCGTAGATCATGTGCAATATTGTCGGTCACCTGACGCATCCCGGTGAGTAATCGATCGATGCGCTCCAGCATAGCATTCAGATGGCTGGCAAGTTCATCAAATTCATCATGCTGTCCGCTTAAAACCAGCCGTGTCGATAATTGCCCAGCACTTACCCGTTGCGCGGCGACGTTGATTGCATCAATACGCTGTAATATTGTGCGTCCCAGCAACCAGCCCATGGTCAGCGCCAACGCGATAGAAATAAACAGGATGATGCCCATAATAGTCAGCGTAAACTCCTGTAAATCCTCCGCCTGATGCACCCCCTGGGCAACCAGCAGGCGGCTGCCATCATCTAGCCTGACAGCAATCATTGGCCAGAAGCCGTCATCATCCGGTAACTGCATTGGAATCCGTTTGTCCTCAATCCAGACATTACGTACGGTAGCATCTGCCTTAAATCCCGCTGGCCAGCTCAGCAGATTACCGGCCAGTTTTTTACCCGTTGAAGATTGCAATAAATAATAACGCTGGTTTTCACTGCTGACAGATTGCTGCCTCAGTTCAAGCACAGCCATGAGTCGTTTACGCCCTGACTGACGGTCAATGTGTACCAGATGAATTATTTCCTGTTCCAGTGCAGCTTTAATCTGTGCATCCACATAGTGACTGGTCGCCCAGTAGAGCATGCCTAGTCCCAGCGTAATTAACAGAGCATAAAATAACGCATAACGCAGTGCCAGTCGAATTGCAGTGGTATGGAGTAATCTACGCAGATTCATCAAGCCGGTATCCCACACCGCGTACGGTATGCAATAATGCGTGTTCAAAATCTTTATCAATTTTTGCGCGTAAGCGACTGATCTGGGTATGAATTACATTGGTTTGCGGGTCAAAATGAAAATCCCAGACCTGTTCAAGTAACATGGTGCGGGTAATCACCTGACCGGCGTGTTGCATAAAATATTCCAGCAAACGCAACTCACGCGGTTGTAGCCGTATCACATGGCCCGCACGCGTCACCCTGTGCTTCAGCAAATCCAGTTCCAGATCTGCCACACATAAGCGTGATGGATTCTCATCAACACTGCCACGGCGTAACAAAGCATCTAGCCGAGCTAGTAATTCGCTAAACGCATAAGGTTTGACCAGATAATCATCACCGCCGGCACGCAAGCCTTCTACCCTGTCATCCACTTCGCCCAGTGCACTTAATATCAGTACTGCCGTATTTTTACGGTCAGCACGTAACATGCGGATAATTGACAGGCCATCGCGTTTGGGCAACATCCGATCGACCACCAGCACATCATAATCACCACTTAATGCCTGGTGTAAACCCTCCTCACCGTCACTGGCATGATCCACCACATGACCATTTTCAACCAGCCCTTTCGCCAGGTAAGCCGCCGCCTTCAGATCATCTTCAATAAGTAAAATATGCATAGACCAATGATAACTTAAATTATCTAAAAAAATAAAGACACATGTTATTTGGCCAGCATTAAAAAAATATAGAAGTCTAATTTTGTTGTCGGATGCCACATTTCCACACGGTTCTGGATCAGGTTCACGGTGTATACCGTCCCGTTGGGGGCGACTGTCACGGCAGTTTCGGTATAGCCTGGGCCGTGGTGTGGGGTGCCGAATGCTGTCAGGAGCCCACCCTGTGGGCTAAACTTCTGGATCCGATCGTTGTAGCCGTCGGCCACGTAGAGCGTGCCGTCCGGTGCTCCCGCCACGTCGATTGGGTAATTAACCAGCCCGCCTCGATTCTCGCACTGCTCCACTTGCGGTGGCATTAGGGCAGTGGTCAGCAATGGAACAGTCCTTGGCAGTGGCTATTATCTCCGGCTTACTGGTACAGATTCCACTGGTGCTCATCGTAATGCCGCTGCTTTATAAATTCCTGGCGGGGATTAAACAGAGACAGGGAGCAGAGGGATTAACCCTTTTGGAAAGTTTAATAATTCATAAGTCTGATTATTCAAGGGTTGTTTATTCCAGGTCAAAATATTTTTTCTCTTCACCCGAGACATAGGATTCCAATTTCCTGTCTTTTTTAATTGGACGTAACAATCGATCGCGCTCCTGTTTCGACACGCCGTGATTCAGATAACGATCAGCTGATTTCAGTACTTTTTCAAGGTATTTAATACGGTAGTTGTGGCTTAATAGCATTTTTAGGGCAACTCTGATTAATTATCATAAATTCTGGCGCTATCCAATAAGCTGACTCTACGTTATGGCTTTTCACCATGCAATAAGTATGTTTTCAAACCCATGCCTTGATTCAGCTTACAATCTACTTCATTCATAATTAATCAGAGGCTCCTAAGATTTTTCTGTATGGTAGCTTTCAGTGTTTCCAGGGTTACCGGTTTTACTATATGGTCATTCATACCGGCATTGAGCGCTGCAATTTTCTTTTCCGGAAAAGCATCGGCTGTTAATGCAATAATGGGCAGTTTATGATTGCCCTGTTTTCTGATTGTTGCAGCCAGCTCGTAGCCATCAATCAGCGGCATGTTGCAATCAGTCAGTAATAAATGAAAACTGGACTGGGCAAGTTTTTCCAGTGCTTCTTTACCATTGTGTACGACAACTGCATCATAACCCAGCGTTTTTAACTGATGCATAATTAACGTCTGATTGGTAGCGTTATCTTCTGCGACAAGAATTCTGATATGGGTATTGCTGTCTTCCATTTTGGTGATGCTATTATGCTCGTTGATATCAGGTGTGTCAGGTGTCTGATAGAGATGCCCA
>VAOX01045462.1_pt1 | contig 26907 bp, 19 predicted proteins | sample 3393891 | NCBI WGS metagenome assembly VAOX01 (sample SAMN08290429, study PRJNA428436) | hydrothermal vent metagenome | isolation source: Deep-sea hydrothermal vent chimney | place: Indian Ocean: Southwest Indian Ridge | depth 2822 m m
ATGTGAAGTCACCTTATTGGTGATAAGCACTTTTTTCATATAGCTATACGAATCAAGAAGTTGTGCAGACTTTCGTGACCCAACTGATTTTTCTAGGGTTATTGTCTTACTTCTTCTTCGGCATATAAATATCTGTACACGTACCTTGCGCAACTTCAGTTGCAAAATTCAATGTCTCAGACAATGTAGGGTGTGGGTGAATCGTCATCGCAACATCATCCATTTCAGCACCCATTTCAATCGCCAGCGCCGCTTCTGCAATTAACTCCCCTGCATTTTTACCTAAAATACCCGCACCTAGCATCCGATACGTGCGCCTGTCGTACAACACCTTCGTTACACCATTCGTTGCCCCTACTGATAATGCACGACCACTGGCCGCCCAGGGAAACGCCCCCTTAATATACTCAACACCTTCCGACTTCAACTCATCTTCAGTTTTACCACACCACGCCACTTCTGGTTCTGTATATGCAACGGATGGTATTGTGCGCGCATCAAAGAAGCATTTTTGCCCATCTATCACTTCAGCGGCTATTTTTGCCTCGTGTGTTGCTTTATGCGCCAGCATCGGTTGCCCAACCACATCACCAATAGCAAAAATATTGCTCACATTTGTGCGCATCTGATTATCAACCGGAATAAACCCCTGTTCATTAACCACCACACCGGCTTTATCCGCATCTATTAATCGGCCATTAGGCGATCGACCAATCGCCACCAGCACATTATCAAAGGTATCTTCAGCGGGCGCGTTGGCCCCTTCAAACTTACAGACAATGCCTTTCTTACCGGGGATTAGCTCAGTCACTTTTGTACTGGTAAAAATATTTTCATACTTCTTTTTAAGGGATTTTTCGAAGGGCCGAATCAAATCACGATCAGCACCCGGCATTAGACCCGAGCTTAGCTCAACAACCGTTACACCTGAGCCCAGGGCTGAGTAAACCGTTGCCATTTCCAGACCAATTATGCCTCCCCCTACGACTAATAATCGTTTCGGGATAGTGTGTAATTCCAGCGCATCGGTTGAATCCCATACACGCTCATCCTCCCATGGAATAAAGGGCAGCTTTGTTACGGATGAGCCCGCCGCAATAATACAGCTCTCAAAGCCAACAGTTTGCTTTGTGCCGTCACTGGCCTGTACTTGCAGCGTATTGGCAGAGGTAAATTTACCAAAGCCATGCACAGTGGTCACTTTTCGCTGCTTTGCCATGGCCTTTAAGCCAGCGGTTAATTTGCTGATCACAGCATCTTTATGTGCTCGTAACTTTACATTATCAATTTTCGGTTTATTAAAGCTAACACCCACTTCAGAAAACGCCGAGGCTTCACTCAGCACGTCCGCAACATGCAATAATGCTTTGGAAGGAATGCAGCCCACGTTCAGACAAACACCGCCAAGCACTTCATCTTTTTCGATCAGTACAACCTGTTTGCCTAAATCTGCTGCACGAAATGCAGCCGTATAACCGCCTGGGCCAGAGCCCAGCACAACAACCTCTGCCTGTATATCTACATTGCCAGAAAAATTTTGTGCGGCAGGGGCGCTGCTGGCTTTTGCCTGCCCGTGTTTATTGTTTTCGGGTTTATTATCTTCGGGCGCATTATCTACTGGTTTATCCTCAACTGACGAAGAGGTTTCAGCTTCCGGCTGAGATTCACCACTGACATCCATCATTAGAATCAGGCTACCCTGAGCAATAGCATCACCCACCTTCACCTTAATCGATGTTACCGTACCCTTTGCAGGTGAGGGAATTTCCATTGATGCCTTGTCAGACTCAACCGTTATTAATGAATCTTCCTCCGCAACCCTGTCGCCAACCGATACCAGTACTTCAATTATTTCAACTGAATCGAAATCTCCGATATCAGGTACATTAACTTCTATTGTGCTCATGTTTAAGCCTTATATTTAATTCTTTCTTAACTGTCTGAAAAAATGCGTATATCTGAATAAGGTCTACAGCAGTAAACGCCGCGCATCTGCGAGTAAGTGACTCACATAAGTGATAAAACGTGCACCTTCTGCACCATCAATAACACGGTGATCATAAGAAAGCGACAACGGGCACATTAGACGAGGCTCAAACTCAGAACCATTCCAGACCGGTTTCATCTCCGCTTTTGACACCCCCAGAATAGCCACTTCAGGTGCGTTAACAATAGGGGTAAACTTTGTACCGCCAATGCCACCCAGGCTTGAAATAGAGATACTGCCACCTTGCATATCGGAGGGTCTGAGCTTTTTATTTCGCGCTTTAACTGAAATTTCACGCAGCTCCAGTGATATATCAACCAGTGATTTCTTATCCACATCACGCACAACCGGCACAACGAGCCCATCAGGCGTATCTACCGCAACCCCAATATTAAAATATTTTTTCAGTATTAAATTTTCACCGCCCGGCTCAAGTGAAGAGTTGAATCGGGGATATTTTTTAAGGCCTGCTGCCACCGCTTTCATTATAAATGACAGCATCGTAAACTTGATGCCCTGATCTGCATAGTCCAGATTCGACTGTTTACGAAAAACCTCCAGGGAAGTGATATCGGCCTCATCAAATTGTGTAACATGGGGAATACTCACCCAGTTACGATGCAGAAATTTACCCGTCAGTTTATTAATTTTACTCAGTGCCTGTACTTCAATTTCACCAAACTGGCTGAAATCAATTACGGGCATTGGCTCTACACCTGGCAGTGATGGTGCCCCACCCCCTGCTGGCGCAGAGGACATCGCCTGTTTAACAAAACCCTGTATATCTTGCCTGACGATACGAGCATTTCGACCACTGCCATCAACTTGACCTAAATCAACGCCTAACTCACGGGCAAACTTACGCACCGCAGGTGATGCATGAGCATTTTTAAAACTAACCGGATCGATGTGTGCAGTTGGTGAAGGTCTGGGTTCAATAGCAGGTGCCAGCTTTTCTGGCGCTTTTTGATACACCGGGGCCGCTTTTTTTACCTCGGTTGCATCCTCTAGCGTTTCAGGGCTGGCCTCTTCAACAGAAATAGCAGCCTCAGAAGACACCTCAATAACAACAACAACTGAGCCTTCTGCAACTGACTCGCCCACTGCCACTTTGACTTCTTTAACCGTTCCCGCATGGCTGCTGGGGATCTCCATCGATGCCTTATCAGACTCCACTGTAATCAGGGAATCTTCTTCAGCAATTTGATCACCCACTGAAATTAATACTTCAATAATTTCAACAGATTCAAAATCTCCAATATCAGGAACCTTTACTTCGACCATTTCACTCATGGTTTACTCCAGTTATTTAACTGTTTTACTCGCCTGTACCCGAGAAACAAAGCTTCCCAATAGATACTCTCGGACGTACACAGGAACGAGCACATAATAAATAGTCCGCTTTTCCTGCATGTATTCACATTAATTAGCGGACAATAATTTTTTAAGCTCTGGCCGGGTTAGGTTTTTCAGAATCGATTCCATACTTCTCAATCGCCTCCTGAACCTTACCCGCCGGGAACTGACCATCATCTGCCAGTGCCATCAAGGCAGCAACCGTCACGTACCTGGCATTTACTTCAAAGTGCTTGCGCAATTGCGCACGGGTGTCTGAACGACCAAAGCCATCCGTGCCCAGCACATCATACTGTGCCGGAATCCATTTACGAATTTGCTCCGCATAGGTTCGAACATAATCGGTTGCCGCAACCACTGGCCCGCGTTTGTCTTTCAGACATTTCTCGACATAACTAACACGCTTATCTTCTAACGGATGTAGCATGTTCCAGCGATCCACATCTTCACCTTCACGCTTTAATTCATTAAAACTGGTTACACTCCAGATATCCGCATCAATGGACCAGTCTTTGTCCAGTAATTCAGCCCCTGCAATCACTTCACGCAAGATCGTACCTGAACCCAGTAGCTGCACTTTCTTGCGGCGTTTGCCACCACCTTTTAACAGATACATACCTTTTATAATGCCCTCCCGCACGCCTTTGGGCATGGCAGGCTGTACATAGTTCTCATTCATCACTGCAATGTAGTAGAATACGTTTTCCTGTTCTTTGTACATACGTCGCATACCATCCTGAATAATAACCGCTAATTCATAGGCATACGTAGGGTCATAGGATACACAATTAGGTATTGTGCCAGATGCCAGAAAACTATGCCCATCCTGGTGCTGCAAGCCTTCACCTGCCAGCGTTGTTCTACCCGCCGTACCGCCCAGCATAAAGCCACGTGCCTGCATATCCCCCGCCATCCAGGCCAGATCCCCAATGCGCTGGAAACCAAACATCGAATAGTAAATGTAGAATGGCACCATATTAATATGATGTGTACTATAGGCCGTCGCCGCCGCAATCCATGATGACATCGCACCCGCTTCGTTAATACCTTCTTCTAATATCTGGCCTGTTTTATCTTCCTTATAAAACATCACCTGCTCTTTATCCTGGGGGGTATATAGCTGCCCAACAGAGGAGTAAATACCCAGCTGGCGGAACATACCCTCCATACCAAAAGTGCGCGCTTCATCCGGCACAATTGGCACCACATATTTACCCATTTTTTTATCTCGGGTAATTAACGTGAGTAAGCGAACAAATGCCATTGTAGTTGACATTTCGCGCTCCCCGGAACCTCTGGTTATTGGCTCAAAGACTGAAAGTGCAGGCACTTCCAGTGGTGTAGCAAGGCGTTGCCGCGCTGGCATTGGGCCACCGAGTTTTTCACGTTGCGCCCTGAGATACTTAATTTCGGCTGAATTTTCAGCCGGACGATAATACTCTGCTTTAGCTGCCTGCTCATCGCTGATAGGAATATTAAAACGATTTTTATAATCAATCATTTCCTGTTCATCCAGCTTTTTCTGCGAATGAGTGCGCATCTGCCCCTCACCCGCCGAACCCATACCATAGCCTTTAACCGAATGCGCCAGTATAACCGTTGGCTGGCCATCACGCCTGGCCGCTTCTGAATAAGCCGCAAACACTTTATGAGGATCATGGCCACCACGGTTTAAACGCCAGATATCATCATCCGACATATCCGCCACCATGGCTTTTAGTTCCGGGTACTTACCAAAGAAATGCTCACGCACATACGCACCATCCTTGGATTTATAATTCATAAAATCACCATCAACCGCTTCCAGCATGCGTTTTTGCAGCAGGCCATCATGATCTTTAGCCAGCAATGGGTCCCAGTAACCACCCCATAATACTTTAATAACTTTCCATCCCGCGCCCCGAAAAACCGCCTCAAGCTCCTGAATGATCTTGCCATTTCCCCGTACCGGGCCATCGAGACGCTGCAGGTTGCAGTTAATCACAAAGGTTAAATTGTCCAGCTTTTCGCGGGATGCCAGTGAAATGGCACCTAACGATTCAGGCTCATCTGCTTCACCATCCCCCATAAAGCACCAGACATCTCGATTGCTGGTATTTGCCAGGCTACGATCCTGCAAATACTTCATAAATCTCGCCTGGTAAATCGCACTGATTGGACCCAGCCCCATAGAGACCGTAGGAAACTGCCAGAAATCTGGCATTAACCAGGGGTGTGGATAAGAGGACAGCCCATTACCATCCACTTCCTGGCGAAAATTATCCAGTTGTTCATTTTCCAGACGCCCTTCAAGATAAGCACGGGAATACATACCCGGTGCCGAATGCCCCTGGAAAAAAATCAGATCCCCACCGTGCTCATGACTCGGTGCCCGCCAGAAATGATTAAAACCAATATCATAAAGTGTTGCCGCCGAAGCAAAACTGGCAATATGCCCGCCCAGCTCTGAAGACTTTCTGTTTGCCTTCACCACCATAGCCGCAGCATTCCAGCGAATAAGTGCCCTTATTCGCCTCTCTAGCGCGATATCGCCAGGTAAATCAGGCTGCAAATGGGTAGGAATGGTATTCACATACGCTGTAGTCGCTTTATGTGGCAGGTTAGCCCCTGAGCGTCGTAACTTATCAATCATTTGCTCTAATAAAAAATGCGCCCGATCAGCGCCATCCGTTTTTAAAACCCCCTCAATGGCCTCAAGCCACTCATGAGTTTCCTGATGATCAATATCCTGATCCTGACGTGGTGTAGACATGCTTTTCTCCCGCCATCTCTGGCCCATCATCTCTGGCGCTGTAATTATGTGATTTACAGAAAGCCGTATTAATATTATCTGATAGACACTTTAGTTCCCCCTGAATTAAAAGCAAGCTATTTTTACATACATGATAATATAAATAGATATATCAAAGAGTTATAGTTACTAAATAATTTTATAACTATAAGAACATGCCAGTCTGGATGTCGGGTGCTGGATACAGGGTGTCTCACGTTTCTGGTTTTTTCTATCGAGTTTAAAAGCATTTCTTCTACTCAATGAGCGTACCCGTTCGGTCCAGTCATTTATTTGAAGCTAAATGTACCCGAGTTTTGCTTTTGACATACGACATAATTACAACGTCACATCCCCCCAGTCATAATAAGCCATTACGCTATTGCCTTTGCCCATGATCTTCACTTCGGTGCAAAGCGAAGAAACAAGCTTCATACCACGTCCTGCATAATCACTTTTCCCGGTTAAATCGGCCGACTTATAATCAAAGCCATCACCACTGTCAATCACAAACAGGCTCAATCTTCCCCCCTTCCCACTAACAGACAGCTCATGCCTTAAAATAATTTGCACATTGCCTTCAGTAAATGATTCCAGCCGGTTTTGTTTTTCCTGATAAAACGCCATGAACCCCTGTGGAGTACTCTTCATTGATGAATCAAGTTTTAAAACACCGTGATCCAGCGCATTAGCAAATAACTCTGTCAATACCGTATGAACACTGGTACGGCCGCTTTCCAGAGGCTGCAAGCTATTAATGCCCTGCATGACAAAAGGCAATACATCAAACTGGCATAAGCTTTTAATATCCAGTGAAAATTCCATAGACCAGTCACTTGCTTCTCTGTGCTCATTGAAAAATTCAGTATCCTTCTCGTACTCTACTTCTTTCAGGTGGCACAATTCAAGCAAAGTAATGTCATCCCCCTGAGCAGCACCTTCTGAGAAACAGGCGATTTCATTTAATATTGTTTCAAATAGTTTTTCACTGTGTTTGCTTTCCGCCATTATATCGAGCAACCTGCTCAGGCCAAACATATCGCCATCTGTGCTATGTGCCTCCATAATTCCATCCGTGGCAACATAAAGACGATCACCATACTCGAGTGTCTCCATCTCTATCTCAAATTGAGAAGCACTTACCTTTGCAATGCCCAGGGGGATATTATTTGATTTAAATGTTCGAAAAATTTCATTATTTCGATAGAGATATACATCCGGCAAACCACAATTAACGATACTGAGAATATTATTTGTTCTGTCCACACTCATAAAAACACATGCCATAAACATCTGTGTAGGCAACAGGCCCATTAGTTTAGAATTAGCTTCTTTAAGTAAGTCTGTAAGCGAAAAACATTTTCTTGTCATGGTATGAAAAATATCAGACACAGGAATTGCGCCAATTGCCGCAGAGAGTCCATGTCCGGTAAAATCACCCACTATAACGTCCAGACCTGAAGTCTGATTTTTTTCCGTCAAAATCAAATCCCCATTAAACATCGACATTGGAGACATAGAATATTTCAACCCTGTTTTCTCGCCCCGCATATCATTTTTTGACAACTTATCAAAAAACTTTTTTGTAATATTCATTTCCTTTTGCATCTGAAAGTTTTTTTCGCTTATTTCTCTGTTTTTTTCTTCAATACTTTTATAAAGAGATGAAATTCTCAACATGGAATTTATTTTAGACTTTAGAAGAACATGGTTATAAGGTTTCGTAAGAAAATCATCCCCCCCCGAGTCTATGCATTTTACCAGCGAATCTTCATCGGTCATGGCCGTAAGAAATATTATGGGTATAAACCGTCCAGTCTTATTTTTAATTATTTTAGCCGCTTCGTATCCATCCATTACTGGCATCATCACATCCAGCAATACAATATCAATATAGTTGTTTTCAACTGCACTAACAGCTTCTTCGCCATTTTCTGACTCTATAGAAATAAAGCCAAAGTCTTTTAATAACGCGCATAAAATCAATCGATTTGTCAGGTCATCATCAACAACTAATACAGTCTTTGTAGTATTTTCCAATGGCACCAGTTTCTACCCCAAAGTAAATATTTTATCAAAGCTTGCTATGACCAGTATTTCTTTTATTTCATCAGTAAAGCCTGTTAATTTTATCGAACACGACTGCGAGTCAGCTTGCTCCTTAAGCAGCAAAAGCATACCAAGTGCCGAACTATCAAGGTAATCAGTGCCCGCAAGATCAACCAGATACTGGCCAGAAGTTATACTTACATCTTTATATGATTTTCTAAATTCATTATGCTGGCTAAAATCAAATCGGCCATTTATCTTTATTGTCGCTGATTTATTATCACCTGAAATATTTACTGAAATACCCATAATTATTACCCTGTTTATTTATTTAAAATAACTCCACCCCACCCTCATTCAGATCATTTTGACTGATCGTAGTAGAGTGTATCGCATTAGCTTTTTCGGTAACCTGCTCTATGCTACTATTCAAGTTTTTAATTGCATCACTTAATATGGTTATAGCATATATACTGGACTTTTTATTGCCTGCCTCTGCCGCTGCTGTTACCTCTGATTGCATACCTATGAATAACTGGTCAACCAGTTTTATATGGGCATTCAACTGCTCACATTGCTGGCGAGCAATGTCCTCAAACTGAAGAGATCTCACTGCCACATTAACGCCATTTTCCACATGGTGGGCGACATCCTGAATCTCCAGTAACTTCTGACTCACAAATTCATTTTTTTCTTCCATCAACTTTAAAACCTCATCAACTCTTGATTTATGTTGCATCGCAACACTCATATCTTTACCGGCTATCTCTCCAACAATTTCTTTTGCTTTAGCTATGTTTGTTCTGGATTTATCAACTACTTCACGTATTTTATCATTCAAATTGTTTGAATTTCTCGATAGCGCTCTTACCTCATCAGCCACAACAGCAAACCCCCTGCCTGCCTCACCAGCCCTTGCCGCCTCTATTGCAGCATTTAACGCCAGTAAATTAGTCTGATCCGCTACCTCACTGATTTCACCCAACAATTGATTCACATTATCCATCTGTATTTCAATATCATCAACCGTATAAACCATTGTCATACCACCACGGCTTACTTCCGTAATATTATGCACAAAATACTCCAGCACCTCTTTGGTCTCTTCAATAAAACCTTTCTGATTATTATCACCGTCATTAGAATGCAAACCTTCAATAATTTCATGCATCAGTTTTTCCTGACACGAAGATTGCTCTGACAAATTAGTGAAGCTACTTGACAACCCCTCTACCGCTTCAGAAACAATCGACTTCATTACATCTACTTTAGAGGTAATTATTTTCAATTCTGCCGATAAATTTCGATACTGGTTTCCTGTATTGCTTACCAGATCTGATGCAATTTTATTATGCTCAACATTTTTTTTAGATTCATTATTTAGTCTTCCATTTTTTGAATTTATTAACAGAATATAGCTGGTGGCAAACCATAACGATATAATGATTAGCAACTCAGCAAGCCCATATAGCCCTTTGGAAAAAAACTGACCATAAATAACTACAGAAATTGATAGTGAAATAGCAGCAATAATATACTTCATATGTGTTAGCTCATTACATTTATAACAGTTAATTATAAATAGTATTAATTATTCAGACAGTATCTTAATATTTCTCTGCCAATTTTGCTCAATGTAATTTCTTTATCAACCGCGCCAATCTTAACTGCCGCACCTGGCATTCCCCAAACCACACAGCTTTCTTCATCCTGCGATATATTATAGGCTCCCTGTTGCTTCATCTCTAACATCCCCTGAGCACCATCAGCACCCATACCCGTAAGCATCACCCCCATTGCATTCGGCCCCACATTTTGTGCCACCGAACGAAACATGACATCAACGCTGGGTTTATGCCGACTTACAGGTGGCCCATCATTTAACCGACAGATATACTCAGCCCCACTTCGCTCAACCAGAAGATGTTTATCCCCTGGCGCTATATACACATAACCAGGTACAATTTTTTGACCATCCGTAGGTTCGCACACAGTTACCTGGCTGATTTTATTTACTCTATCAGTAAAAGATTTGCTAAATGCAATGGGAATATGCTGAGAGATAACTATACCCGGCGCATCTGCCGGCAAACACTCCAGAACTTCTTTAATCGCTTCCGTCCCGCCAGTTGAAGCTCCAAGGGCTACAATTTTATCAGTTGTTTTAAAACGTATTTTTCCGGTTCTTCTTTCAAGTACCGCCCCGGCATCGAGTTTTTTATCGACACCCGATCTGGCAGAAGAGGGTCTGTACTCCCTGACCTTTGCTTTACCCGCAGTTTCAACTTTTTCTATTATTTCATCTGTATATTCCTGCAATGCCCCCTGAACATCGATTTTAGGCTTTGCAATAAAATCTACTGCGCCAACTTCCAGTGCTTCTAATGTTATATCAGCACCGGCTTCTGTTAGTGTTGAAATCATAACAACAGGCATAGGACGTAAGCGCATTAAATTTTTTAAAAATGTTACACCATCCATTTTTGGCATTTCAATATCCAGGGTTAACACATCAGGGTTTAGCTCCTTTATCTTTTCACGTGCATCAACTGGATCTCTGGCAGAACCAACTACTGAAATATTTTTCGATGTTTCCAGAATACTAGTTAGCACCTGTCTTACCAGTGCTGAATCATCCACAATTAACACTTTTATTTTATCTGACATCATTAATCACCATTAGAATAGTTCAATATCACCCTGTAATGGTTTATCATCAAGGCTTTTGCGGTATTTTTCTTCTCGCATTTTAATAGTATTATTATTTATTTTTCGCAACCTTTTAACTCTTACTTTTCCAGTATCTGCAAAAAAAAGAACTTTTCTTGGATAAACATCACCAACATCCTCACTAATAATATCAAGTTCTTCTTCTTTCAAATACTCATGTACAAACCTTATATTCTTATTCCCTATATCTATTTTTGTCATATTGGCCAGCACACTACCTCCTCCAAAAATTTTTACTTCCATATTTTTTTTCCTGCCACCCGCTTTTAATATTTCGTTTATCAGTATCTCCATAGCAAAATTACCATAACGTGTAGCGTCTGTTAGATGCTCCTTCCCCGCATGGGTATCCTCGCAGCCTATTGGCAACATAAAGTGATTCATACCACCTATTCCCATTTTTACATCACGTATACAGGCTGATATACACGACCCCAGAACCGTGCTGATAAGTTCACCGTGCATACTCACATAATATTCACCTGGAAGTATTTTCGCTGAAAAAACACCATGCTTCTTATCCCAGAATCGGCTAATATGCTCAAGCCCCTGCAAACAACAGGGTATATCTTTATTGTTCATAGCACGCGATTTAATCCTTTCTACACTCATCTTTCCCTACCTTTCCTTCTGGTATATTGTCTGACCCAGAGATTTAAATCTGTCAGATACTTTATAAAGAGACTCTGAATGACCAATAAAAAGTGGTGCGCTATCAGCAAGGCAATTTGCATATCTATCGAACAACTCCCTCTGTGTTTCTTTATTAAAATAAATAACAACATTACGACAGAATATAAAATCAAATGGCCCATTAAATGGCCATTCATGTAATAGATTAAGCTGCTTAAAAGTAATCATATCCATTAACTTCTGATTAATTTTAACACTTCCACTTAACTTCCCTTTTCCTCTTTTAACATAACTATGAAGATGTCTTTTATCAAGACCTGTCACTCTATCTTCATTGTAAATTCCACTTTCAGCACGTTTCACCATATCATAATCAAGGTCAGAGGCGAGTATTTTTATATCCCATCCTGTTTTATTTTTGAAATAGTTATGTACAGTCATAGCAATCGAATATGGCTCTTCACCAGATGAACAACCAGCTGACCAAATTCGAATTCGCTTATTTTTTTTATTTTTTTCAATTTCAGGAAAAACAATATTCGTCAGATATTTAAAATGGTGTGGCTCTCTAAAAAATGAGGTTAGATTTGTAGTGATCGCATTTGTAAATGATATTAACTCAGACTCATCACCGTCTTTCAAAAGCTCACAATACTTCGAAAAATCACTCACTCCACAATGGCGGATACGCCGCGAAATTCGACTATACACCATAGTCCGTTTTATATCGCTCAAAACTATCCCTGTACGCTCTGCAACCAGTTTCTGAATAAAGCTAAAGTCCCTGTCAGTAAAAGGAAACTCTTTTTCTTCAAAGTTAATGTCGTTTGATATGGCGGTTTTATTCAAAATATTACCTTTTTAAAATTATAAAACAACATACACTATAACCGAAAAATAATCATTACAAATAATAAAAAATACTCTAAAAACTTAAGGCAAATTATAAAAATTAATTTTTCAAATTTCTTAAGTCACCTGATTACAGTTAAAACTCCTCCCATTCATCGTCATCATCCGCTACCACGGTGGGTGCTCGCATGCCACGCCCTGATGACTTTATTTTCGCCTTTGGCGCTTCCACTTCCTGCACAACACGCGCTCTCCTGCGCTTACGCTTCACCACGGTTTTTACGGGTTCTGGCTCCTCATCGCCTAAATCAAAAAAGTCCATCAGTTCATTCATCTCTTTGGCTTCATCATTCATCGACTCACTGGCTGCGGTGGCTTCTTCTACCAATGCTGCATTTTGTTGTGTCATCTCATCCATTTGTGTTATTGCTTTATTCACCTCCTCAATACCCGCTGACTGCTCCTGCGCGGCGGCAGCAATTTCGGCAATAATATCGCTCACTTTCTTTACACCACTAACTATTTCACCAAGAGTTTTTCCTGAATCATCCACCAGCCGAGAGCCTTCATCCACACGTTCAACACTGTCATTAATCAGACCTTTAATTTCCTTTGCCGCACCGGCAGACCTTTGTGCAAGATTTCGCACCTCGGCAGCCACCACCGCAAAACCTTTTCCCTGCTCACCTGCACGAGCCGCTTCAACAGCCGCATTCAACGCAAGTAAATTAGTCTGGAAAGCAATCTCATCTATGACACCAATAATGTCGGCAATTTTTTTGCTACTGCTATTAATTTCCCCCATTGCATCAACTGCTTTCTGAACAACTTCTCCGCCCTTCTCTGCCTGTTCACGTGCAGCTGCTGCAAGCTGGTTGGCTTCACGTGCATTATCCGCATTCTGTTTCACAGTTGAAGTCATTTCTTCCATGCTGGATGCTGTTTCTTCGAGACTTGATGCCTGCTCTTCGGTACGCTGGCTTAAGTCTGCATTACCCCTTGCAATTTCATCTGATGAAGTAAGAATGTTTTCAGCCCCTGAAATAATCTGATCAACCGTTCTGGAAAGTACCTCATTAGTCTCATTAATTGAGTCTCTCAGCTGTGCAAATTCACCTGAGTACTCTCCTTCCATCTGCTCTGTCAAGTCCCCCTCAGACAGCGCTTTTATCACACGCTGCGCTTCTTTCAAAGGTTCAACGACCGCATCCATTAATTCATTAACTCCTTCGCCAAGTCGCCTCATAAAACCTGAATAACTATCTGCATTAATTCGTGTATTTAATTCTCCCTGTACTGCATTATCAATCAGAGATTGTATCTGCCTTTCCGCATCTTTTTGCTCCGTAATATCTCCCCACTCAACCATATTGCCCATCAAGTTACCCCGATGATCTAATATAGCTGTTGCATTGACTTCAAACTCCAGACCCGCAACATTTATTTCCGCTTTTGCCGGCAAGTTCACCGCATTGCCTAATAACTGGCGCTGATGTGCTGGATTTTTGTGAAACTGATCAATGCACTGACCAACTAAATTATTTGCATCAAAACCGGGAAACACCTTACGAAGCTCTTCTGCGCGCTTTGCCATCATCTTCACAACTGATGGATTGGCGTAGGTTATTACCAGATCTTTATCGCAGATCATCAGATTTGCCTGTGCGCCATCCACCGCAGATTGCAGTCTGGCGACTTCCAGCTCTTTCTGTCGTACCTCAGTTACATCATTCCACTCCAGCGTATTACCCACATGATTACCCTGTGCATCCGTGATTGCTGTCACATTCAGAGCAAACTGTAAATCACCTATTTCTATATCGGTTTGATACGGGCAGTTATTCGGATTAGCCAACAATTTTCGTTGATGTGATGGATCTTTATGGAATATATCAATACATAAACCCATCAGATTTTCGGGGTTAAAACCCGGGAAAGCCTGTGCAAGTTGTGTGCGATATTTTGCCAACAAATCCATAGTAGCCTGATTGGCATAGGTGATACTAAAGTCTCGGTCTATCATAATCATTGCCTGCATTGAAGCGTCAACCGAACCTTGCAGGCGTGCTACATAATTCTCTCTTGTGCGCAGCTCCGTTACATCAGACCACTCAAGTGTGTTACCCACATACTCCCCCGCAGAATTTATAATTGCTGTTACATTAAGCGAAAATTTTAAATCCCCTATAGCGATATCTGTCTGGTAAGGCAGGTTGTTCAGGTCATCTAACAATCTGCGCTGATGTGCTGGATTTTTGTGAAAAATATCAATACATGTCCCCATTAATTTATCAGAATTAAACCCCGGAAATGCCTTTTCTAATTCTGCTTTATGCTTATTTAACAGATCATCTGTAGCCTGATTGGCGTAGGTGATGATAAAATCACGATCAATCATGATCATCGCTGTACCGGAACCTGATACAGCACCTAATAACCGGGTAGCCTGATCAGCCTGAGCTAATTCCCGGGTCACATCAGCCCATTCAAGTGTGTTACCTGTATACTCTCCTTTATCACTTAACATTGCGGTCACGTTTAACTTAAAAGACAGATCGGCAATTTGTATCGTAGTGGAATAAGGCAAATTGTTCGGGTTATCGAGTAGTTTACGTTGATGTGCGGGATTTTGATGAAAAATATCGATACATACGCCCAGTACTTTAACAGCATTAAAGCCGGGATATACCGTTTGTAAAGTAGTTTCATGTTTTTTGAGTAAATCCATCGTCGCCTGATTTGCATAAGTGATCCTAAAATCACGATCAATCATCATCATCGCCTGCATCGCCCCGCCAACGGCAGAACGTAAGCGGGCGAGTTCAGCAATCTCTATATCATTAAGAGCAAATTTGTTCATCTGTGAATCTCCGGGGGGTTCTGTGGCTGTGCTCATACTGGCCATTTGTGCAGACTTGTTTGCACTCACATTTAACTCAGATTTATAAGCGTCGGTCATAACTTTTGCGATCACATTGAATGCATGCGTCCACGCTGTTTCCATCGATTCTGTCCATACACCGCCCGCCATATCTTTCATGGTATCAATCAGTGTACTGGCAACCACCGGGTAGTGCTCCGGTAAGGCTCCATAGCCCTGATGGCGCTCTCCCATTGCGCTCAATACCGGTGTGAGCGCTTCTGGCCTGCGCACATTTTCAACGACCAGTTTCAACGCTGCAAGTAGTTTTTTCTGCTGCATCTCTGGCGTAACATTACTGAACATTGGCTTAACCGCAGGTGCTCGTCGAAACAACTCATCATAAAAACGCCGCGCCAGCTCTTCACCACGAGGCGCCAGCAAATTAAAACTGTTCTCAAGAGTTTCAACATCAAGCCCTAATGGAGATACATAACTATTTGGGTTCATCTTTGTATCCTTTTTGATACTTGTGGTCTATATTTTCACTCCCTGTGATATAAGGGAGTACATTCGCGTGGCACAGGATGACACGGGATGATACAGTGGCATACGTCGTAATACAGCCATTAAACTAATACGACTAAACTGATAATGCTCAGAGCACCTCTATTAATTACCTGCATTTTCTTTAATAAACATGAGCCAGGTTACACCCTGCAAGCGCTATCAAAGACTTTGGCAGTACCTAATTCAACTCCAGAATTTTTCGCAGCCCTAGAGTACCTGCTGACTTAATTAACTCATCTGTTGGTTTTATCCAGCGAATAATTAAATTATTATGCTGTGCATATATAAATAGAGCACATAATAACTGCAAGGCCGATCCATCAATCCGTTTAACCTCTGATGCCTGGATCGCTATTTCATCATGGTCGTTTATTAATGCCAGCATTTCATTTTTAAGTGCAAGTGATTTACTAATATCCTGAACGGTATGCAGATGAAGATCCGAAGGGGATTGTGCATCTGAAGCAGCTGCTGGTACATTCTGAGCATCATCTTCCGTCCCACTCCCTTCAGTTAAGGTGCGGCTATGCACATCTTCCTCATCCAGCCATGCGAGTGGGTCAAGCCCAATCATAGATTTTTTTTCACGTGCCATTAGCAAGTCCGTCCTGTACAAAAGTCGTCTGCAAGATTGCGGTAATCATCTACGCCATTACACTTTTTTTTATATTCCTGAACTGTCAGACCAAAACTCGGACTTTCTGCCAGTGCACTACTCTCTCGTATCGGTGTTTTTAAAACCTGATGCGGAAAATACGATACCAGCTTTTTTTTTACATCCTGTGATAAGCGCCTTGCAGGATGAAACCGGGTGACAACAAACCATTTTTTTATGTCGTGTTTCAATCGGTCTTCAAAACCCTTCAATGTACCTAACAGGTGCGAAAGACCATGCAAGGTTAAATAATCACCTGAAACCGGTATTAGCACCTCATCAATTGAATAGAGCGCACATACAATTAAAAAACCAGACGATGGTGGGCAATCAACCAGTACATAATCATCATCAAGCTGACCGAGCACTATTTTTAACTCTTTTGCAAGATCCGATGACACTCGACCAGGCTGTTCTACCTGCCCCAGATGATTCCCACTGGGAATTAAACGTAAATTAGTTCGGCTGTTAATAATGACATTTTCTAATTTTTCACCATGCAGTAGCACATCTTCAATCCCCGAGTGCTCCTGCCAGTTAACCCCCATACTCACCGTTAAACTACCTTGCGGATCAAGATCGACTAATGTCACTGTGTGCCCTTGCTGTGCTAACATATACCCCAGATTTGCAGTGGTGGTGGTTTTCCCCACACCACCTTTCTGGTTAATAACTGCAACCTTTCTGCTCATACCTGATACTCACCTGTATTTATACGATTGAACTCACCTTTAGCACACAGACTAAAAATGCAATTGCTGTCCAGTGCCTGTATTATTCAGATATTTTATCAACTACTGCCAGTTCAGCCGCATTAAGCATGTGGTCTATATCCAGTACGATAATCATCTTTTCATCAATCGTTGCAAGACCTGTTACAAATTCTGTATCTACGGCAGTACCAAAATCTGGCGATGCCTTTACATCATCTATCGGCACATTATAAACATCAGAAACCGCATCTACAACAACACCCATTGTTCTGTTTGAACTACCACTGTTAAGTACATTTAAAACAATAACAACCGTTGTTGCATCGTACTCTTTCATTTCCAGATTGAACCTTAGGCGCATATCAATAATGGGCACAATACTTCCACGAATATTTATAACACCTCGGATATAGTCTGGCGTATTAGGTATATTGGTAACTGAATCCCAACCTTTTATTTCCTGCACACGTAGAATTTCAACGCCATACTCTTCTCCTGCCAGAAAAAACGTTAGCAGCTCCTTAAATTCTTTTTCTGACTCACTCTGAGTTAAATTTCCTGCTACTTGAGACATTGTTTTATCCTCACGCGGCTATACCGCTACCTTTAATGCGAATAACATTAGCCATATTATTCTGGTAGAGTTCTATGACACCTGCTATGTCTATAATAAGTGCGACTGTGCCATCACCCAATATAGTCGCGCCAGATAAACCTTCAATTTTTCTAAAATTTGTTTCAAGACTTTTAATTACAACCTGCTGCTGACCTAATAGGTCGTCTACATAAATTGCAATTTTTCTGCCTTCTGCTTCAACAACAACCAGCAATCCAGTTTCGAGACTTGTGGAAACCGGCTCTATTTCAAAAAGATGATATAACCGCACAACAGGTATGTATTCATCACGCAAGTGATAAACTTCCGCATTACCGGCCACCTCATTAATGCATTCTGTTTTAACCTGTAGCGACTCAATAATAGATATAACAGGTAAGATATAGGTTTCCTCACCGATACCAACCAGCTGGCCATCAAGAATTGCCAATGTAAGCGGCAACCGAATGGTAAACACGGAGCCTTCACCAGCAGTAGACTTAACCTCTACTGCACCACCCAGTTCACGAATATTTCGACGCACAACATCCATTCCTACACCACGCCCTGAAACATCACTAACGACATCTGCAGTAGAAAATCCCGGGCGAAAAATAAGGTCATAAATCTGCTCATCAGATATTCGCTCATCTTTTGACACCAGACCTTTTTCTTTAGCTTTTGAGAGTATTTTTCTTTTATTAAGCCCAGCCCCATCATCTTTGATCTGGATAATAATATTACCCCCCTGATGAAAAGCACTGAGCTCTATAACACCCGTTTCCGACTTACCGGACTTAACCCGGTCTTCTGGTGCTTCGATACCATGATCCAGTGAATTACGAACCAGATGAACCAGTGGATCACCAATTTTTTCCAGTACAGTTTTATCTAACTCAGTGGTCTCACCCGTAACGATCAATTCTATTTTTTTGTTAAATGTCGCACTCAGATCATGAACCAGCCGTGGAAAACGCTGAAAAGCGAAGCTAATCGGCATCATACGAATACGCATAACACTTTCCTGTAGCTCACGTGTATGACCTTCAAGCTGTGACAGGCCATCTTTCAAACGTTCTATTGTCGTTTCATTAAATTTTTCATTATCACCAAACTGGCTTAACATAGACTGGGTAATAACCAGCTCACCCACCATATTAATCAATTCATCAACCTTGCTGATATTCACACGAATTGAAGAAGATTCCTGCGTTTTTGCACCACCGCGTCTTTCCCCTCCTCGCCTTTCAGGTTTATTCTCTCTACGCTCATCATCACGACGTTCCGGACCTGCACAATCATCGCTTATATCCAGAGCTTCTATTTCAAGATCGCATTCATCATCCACCCAGGAAAACACTTCACGTATATCCGGTTCACTGATATCCCCTCCCATTAGCGTAATACACCATGACTGATAACATTCTTCAGGATCTATTTCATCTAATGCTGGTAAAGACCCATTTTCAACCGTCACTTCTGCCTTATCAGACAAAGAATTTAACTCACGTAGCAGTCGAACCGTATCATTGCCTGTTTTCATAATGCTCAAATCAGGCTTAAAGTGTACAATCCAGCCTCTGGAAGCAATTTCAACCGGTTTATCTGGTGCTGAAGCTGTTGTTTCTGATTCATTCAGAATACTCTTCAATGCGTTGGTCATTTCTACAACATTATCTGTATCAATTGAAGATCCGTCTCTGATAGCATTAAGCATATTGCGCAGCACATCCACGCAGCCAAGCAAGGTATCAACGACTGTTACAGAGACATCGCGTTTGCCATTGCGCATCTGATCGAGAAGGGTTTCCATGTCATGGGTAAATTCAGCAACCGCTGTAAAGCCAAACGTACCACTGCCACCTTTAATAGAATGTGCTGAACGAAAAATGGTGTTAATATTTTCCAGATCTACCTCACCCTGTTCCAGCTCCAGCAGGCCTGCCTCCATAACATCCAGGCCTTCAAAGCTCTCTTCGAAGAAGGTTTCGTGAAACTGCTCGAGATCAATCGACATATTACACTCCTGCTGCGCTATCTAGCTCAGTACTTTTTTGACTGTAGTTAGCAGTTGATCGGGGTTAAATGGCTTTACGATCCAGCCTGTTGCCCCTGCGGCCTTGCCTTCTGCTTTTTTATCACCAGCCGATTCGGTGGTGAGCATGAGCATCGGCGTAAATCTATAATTAGCCTCAGTGCGCAGATTTCTGATAAAGGTAATGCCGTCCATCACTGGCATATTCACGTCTGTTATCACCAGATCAAACTGCTGTGATTTCGCTTTATTAAGCGCTTCCTGCCCATCGGCGGCTTCGGTCACCTCATAACCCGCACCTTTAAGCGTGAAGGTGACCATTTGTCTCATTGATGCAGAATCATCTACCGCTAGAATATTTGCCATGTTTATAATATCCCCTGAATTTAAAATGCAAAAACCTGCAACCACAGCCATAATAATGATATATAGACCATGTTTCATCGTTCCACCAAATTAATTTAATGAATTACCGCTATTTCTAATGCTACATACAATAGTCTGCTAATCCGAACTTATAGCTTAGATCAGTTTTACAATAAAATATTTTTTGAATATTAATCCTTCCAGACAAAAACAGTAATTCATTCAACCATACACCCTGTAATAGCAAAAAAATATGATCAGGATTGTGAAAAATCAGGCTTTAATATGGCTACATCCATTAATTTACTGTGCCCTCTGCATGACCTGAAGCATGTAACAACAAGGTTTAAATGGCCCTGTCATCAGCGTTTTTTCCACCCCATGCTGACATAGAACAAGTGCACACATGAAGCTATAATTTTAGAATCAAAGGTTATACAGGCAGTCATCGACCATATGAAAAATCTATTATTGGTATAAATTTAACTTATAGACAATACATCAACTTGCATTGCGTAAATCACAGACTAGACTTAGAAGGTATAAAAAACATACGCTGTATTACTATCTGTTATACAAATAACGGTAAATCATAAAAACTGAAGGGAATCAATACTCCACTTAACACCATAAAACACTGAAACTTTAAACATCATCACACGCATTGTTTGTTATCAGGTGCTATATATTGTGAAGTCTGGTAGTTCTGAGCAGAAATATATCACTGAGAATTACGAAAAAAATTAATCTTAAATATATCGAAATAACTATGACTGACATAAAATGTTTGATACCGATAATTAGCATAACATTACTTTCTATTGCTGGCTACCTTGTTTTTCCTGGTAGCTTAATGGTGTATACCACCTATGCCATTATTTTTATAACAAGCCTGATATCTATAAAGTATAGTTCCAGTAACCTGTTAAATATAGCTGATTCCACACCTGAAGAGACAATAGAAAAAAATAAACAGCTGAATTGCTTATTAAAAAAATTACATTTTGATATGAAAGATGAAGTAACGACAATACAAGGCGAAAACACCCAGATTCAGTCATTAATAAGCAATGCCATTAAAGGTCTTGTTATCAGTTTTCAGGGACTGGAAAATGAATCAACTCAACAGAAAAATAAAGTCTTCGAACTGGTTGAAGAGACCTCTAATGACTCTGAAAACCACCACACTATAAAAGGACTTGCAGGAGATGCAACTGAGGCACTTAAAAATATTATAGAGCACATTACCGATATGAGTTCACAGAGTATGGAGCTTGTGAGTTCGCTTAATCTTATAAAAAATGATTACAACGATGTACTTAAACTGCTCGATGAAATGGATGCAATTAGCGCACAGACCAATCTACTCGCCTTAAATGCAGCCATAGAGGCGGCAAGGGCAGGTGAGCAGGGTCGTGGTTTTGCCGTTGTTGCCGATGAAGTCAGATCCCTTTCACAACGCAGTAAAAGCTTTAGTGATCAAATTCGAGATCAATTTTCAAATACTTCCAGCGCTATTGAACTTGCAGCTGATCAGGTTGGAAAAATGGCATCCATTGATATGAAAATGACTGCATCAAATAAGGAAAAAATGGATGATATGATGCATGAAATAGAAATAAAAAATAAAAATACGACAACAAGGCTTGTAGATATATCCAGCATTTCAGAACTATTAAACAAACACGTTGGGCATGCCATTCAATCTCTACAATTTGAGGATATGATTACCCAGCTCACATCTCATATAGACAAACGTCTAGACCGATTAAATACACTCGGTTCTATCCATGAAATTATAGATCGTTCAGTTGACAGTAAAACGGGTGGATTATTGGTAAACAAACAATTAATATCGGATATTGAGGGCACGCTTAAGCAAGCTGATTCTGAACTAGCCGGTACGAGAAACAGCTCGGTTTCCCAGGAGTCTATGAATCAGGGTGATATAGAGTTATTCTAGTTTAAATATGATATAATAATACAGATTATGGAGGTACTATGAGCAATATACTGGTAGTTGATGATGACGCTTCGATACTCACGTTCATTGAGCATGCACTTTGCGATTCACACAAAGTGTATACATCCGAAACAGTACATGATGCAGAGAAAATATCTAACGATAATGAGATTGAACTCTTAATCGCAGATCTGGTTATCCCGGAAAAAAATGGCATTGATATGATTATGGAATTCAAAAAAATGTATCCTGATATGCAGATTCTTGCTATATCTGGCGGCGGTGGGATTACCGGCCGATTCGATTACCTCCCAATAGCAAAACTAGTGGGCGCACAGCGCACACTTAAAAAACCATTTACAATATATGAACTTAGAGAAAACGTAGATACGATGCTTTCATAAAACCAGGAAAACATACTAAAATAATTAACAAATTTACCAAAAATACTGACTTATGAGCTGTATTCTATAATATGAATGACATGAAAACCACATGATCTATAATAAAAACATGGATTTTGACGCTGATGAAGGCGCGGAATATGCAAGTCAAATTATAGAAAATTCAACTATATGCATATTTAACGACGCACTAAAAATAACTTACACAAACTATAATTTTAATAAATTAACAGGCTATAAAAAAGGCGAACTAACTGGGAAAAGCCTGCTTAAAATTCAACATAATGGCAATAATGATACCGCACATAGTTTTGCCATCGACACTATTAAATCGGGTGACACATGGAAAGGTGAGTTTCAGATTATCCATAAAAACAGGCAGACTCTCTGGCTTGACACCACCATATCTCCTCTTAACAAAAATTCCTGTAAAAGACTATATATAGCAATATTTCTAAATATTAGCGAAAAGAAAAAATTAATAACGGATTTAAAACAAAGAGCACAGGAACAGGGGTTAATTGCAATTCTTGGACAGATATCACTCAACAACATTCCCGTTTACGATTTGCTCGAACAGGCATTATCAGTTGCATGCGCATCCCTGGAAATTGAATCTGGATTAATCCTTGAAATCAACACCAATACCGCCAACACTGCCAAAATTTGCACTCGCTATAACACACCTTATATTTCAAACAAACATAAAAAACATATTGATATACAAAGTTTACTTGAACACATTTCCGGAAATGAGAAGCATTCTATTAGTGCGTTATTGCCCAATGAATCACGCTTCGATTTACCTGAAATATTTTTGATTAATGATTTTAAATTTTCTATTTTTGTTCTTATTGGTGACAAAAAAAAACCCTTTGGTATTCTTTCATTATTATCAAAAAAACCATGCGAAATAAGTACATTTAAAATTAATTTTTTGCATTCTATTTGCAACATACTAGCAGAAGCTATTATTCGACAAAACATTGAAAAATCTCTTCGCCATGAAAAAGATCTTTCCAGAAAATATCTCGATGTTGCAAACATCATGATTATTGCTATAGACAAAAAAGAAAAAATTATATTAACCAACCAGAAAGCAGAAGAAACACTCGGCTACTCCAGACATGATCTTTCCGGTTTAAATTTCTTTGATACCTTTTTACCAGAGGAAATAAGATCAGCGATTCGTGGTATATTTCATGATATTTTCAACGGTAAAAAACCAGTCGAAGATTTAATGGCTCTTAGAAACAATGTTATTCCTATGATTAACAATATGAGTCAAACACGATATATAAAATGGAAAAGCTCTCTTTTATATGATAATGATGGAAATATAATTTCAGTATTATCCGCCGGTGAAGATATCACTGAAACAATAGCGTATGAAAAAGAACAAAAAAAACTTATGAAACAGCTTCATCAGGCACAGAAAATGGAAGCGATAGGTACATTAGCAGGTGGTATAGCTCATGATTTTAACAATATTTTATCCAGTATACTAGGGTTTTCAGATCTGGCCCTGGAAAAAATAAATCAGAACAAACCAGAAGGTAACAATAAAACACTTGTTACATATATAAACTATATCCAGCAATCCGGATTAAAAGCCAGGGATATTATTTTACAACTACAAAGCATCAATTTAAATAATAATAAACCTGATGAGGTAACTTTGCTACCCGGCCTTCTTAAGGGAACATTAAAAATGTTAAGCTCTGCAATACCCGCCGACATTAACCTGAATTATATAATTGACGACAATCTACCACCCGTCCATATGGATCCCTCAAAATTAAATCAAATTATTCTTAATCTACTCATTAACGCACGAAAAGGCCTCGAACACGCCAATGATAACAACAATAACCATGGGGAAATTAAAATCAGCCTTGCTATGGAAAAAACCAGTAATACATGCTGCCTGTTTTGCGGAAAAAAAATTAATGGCGATTATGCAACATTAAGTGTACACAATAACAACACAGTTGATAATAGCGGATCATTATCAGCCATTTTCACTTCTGAATCTGACAACACAGCAGATGCAGAACTGATGCTTGTCGCTCAGCTCATCCATGACAGCAATGGGCATATATTGATTAATCCGAATAAAAAAAAACATTCCAAAGAAATATGGACTAAAGTATCACTTATATTCGACACCCTGTCTGCTCGCTCACCTGCCAGCAAAAACAGACAGATAGACCTGTCGAATATTCAGAACAAGCATCTGATGGTTGTTGATGATGAGAACAGCGTGGCAACCTGTCTGGGAGAATTACTAAAAAGCGCCGGCTTTAAAGTAAGTGTTTTCTGTGACTCTGTAGATGCACTTTCATCCTTTCACAATGACCCTGACTCTTATGATCTTATTATTACTGATCAGATAATGCCTGCCATTACCGGTAATTTACTGGCTGAAAGGATGCTCCAGATACGCCCTGATCTACCGATTATTCTGTGCTCCTCTCACAATGATTTTTTGAAAAAGGAGCAATCTCGCGATCTAAATATAAGCGCATTTCTTAAAAAACCACTTGATTCTGCAGAGCTGCTTCACCAGGTGGCTACTCAGCTTCTTGATAATCAGGTTTAATCTGAATTCATTAGTTAACCGCGAAAAAAATCGGTAAGAGCATGAAAATATTAGATTTTACATGTTACAAATCCACGTTCCTATATATCCTGCTATGCATATATATTTATAGCTCTATCCACTACCAGATTGATGTCAACCTGCGATTCAGTCTGCATGTTTTCTGACAACTGTGCTGTATCTGAGTCCTGTAGCTGCTGCGCATCTGATATTTCATCACTTTGTTGTTCGCTGCTCTGCTGCTCAGAATGCGCCGATACATCTACATCGCCCAGGCCCAGGCCCTGCTCTTCCAGCATCTCTCTAAGTCTTGGCATCGCCTGTTCAATCGCATCGCGAACCGGTGCATGCTGTGCTATAAAGCTGATGCTTGCTCGATCATCGCTCATTGATAACTTTATTTCCATCGGTCCGAGATGAGCTGGATTTAGTTTTATTTCTGCTTTCTGAATGCCGCCCTGCAACATCATGGATACTTTCTGCGTCATTTGATTTGACCAGTCCGGACTACCCGGATATACGCCTATCGTTGAAGCCAGGTTATTCGCAGACAAATTCCCCACAGATGTTGTTGTGCCAGACAAAGCTCCCGTAACACCTGTCGCAGGTACCTGAAGCACCGCCTGTTGAAAACTGTTTTCAGACCCATCACCCTCAGCCAGATTTTTGCTCAGAGCCGTTGCTACTGGCACCTGTAAAAGCCGTGTTGCCTGCGCAATAATATCCGCTACTGGCATCTCATTTAGTGTTGCCGAAGCCTGTGCCGACTGATTAAACTGCGTATTGACCTTATCAGTCTGATTCAGAGCCGTTTGTACTGATGCCCCGGTTACAATTTGTTCGGCTAGCCTGGCAGCGGCGGCCGTCATACCTGTTGCTGATACCTGAAGGGGGGACTGAATGGCGGTCGTGCCGGAATCCTGATCCAGACCGGGAATTGAACCCGAGATAGCTGCCTGAGCACGCCCCTGACTTAAGCCATTAATCTGCTCAGCAGCTAGTTTAAACTGTGTTGGCAAGGCTACCTCCATTAGCTTTTCCTCAGCATCCGAAGTGCTTTTCAACCCCTGGAAGTTTTTCTCCGATAGCGGCAATATTGTGCCTGCCAGTGGCAAACCTGAATTTACTTCTTCCTCAGCTTTTAGCGATTCTCCGCTATCTAACGATTCGTCATCAAGGTTTGTTTTTTGTGTACTTTCGCTTTTGTCCAATACCGATTTTTTAACAGTTCTAGTCTCTTTTTCATCAGACTCTCGCTCTTGCTGCGCTCTTGACAGGTTTTTTTCACGTATATTACTGTCTAATTTTGACGCACTATCTCTTTGATTTTTATCATTTTTAGCCAGTGCGGTTTTATCCTCATCTACGCTACTCCCCCTGAGCTGTTTAATCTGTTTATCAAGTCTGGCTTCAAATGAGTTTTGTGGCTTCGAAGCGGATGCTTCAACCAGTGTTGCACTTTTCGAGATTTTTAACTGACTACTATTTAGATTAATACTACCAAGTTGTTTCGTATCCATAGAAGTACCCTGCTTCACGGTTGATCATTTATTTACATTCACTTACCTTCAAGCAAATGATGGGCCATGTTTTAACCGAAAGCCACTGACTGAGTATCACTTCATCCTAAAATCATCAGTTGAACGCCTCAAAGTGTGCTTCTGAGAGCTTGTTTAGCGTAGTCAAAAAGGGAGTGAATGGCCCAGTCCTTCGCGAGTTTTTTGACATAGCTAAACGTGCTCTCAGATGTGCAATTTGAGGTGTAAC
>VAOX01001826.1_pt1 | contig 26836 bp, 13 predicted proteins | sample 3393891 | NCBI WGS metagenome assembly VAOX01 (sample SAMN08290429, study PRJNA428436) | hydrothermal vent metagenome | isolation source: Deep-sea hydrothermal vent chimney | place: Indian Ocean: Southwest Indian Ridge | depth 2822 m m
ATCTTGACACTGCCGGGTTGTCATCGCCCTCGATAGTTAGAATGAAGCTGTTTACGCTGGATCATAGATTATTCATTCGAAAAATAGGGAAGTTAGCGGGAACGGACCGGCATTTAGTTTGCCAGTCTTTAAAAAAACTAATGGATTTATAACGCAGTAACTAAATAACCAGAATCCAGGAATCAGACTACCCCTGGACGAGCTACCATTACAATGCATTAGGCCAACAGGATAAATTGATTACTGCACACAGAGAATATAAACGCCTGGGTAAAACAAAAGAAAGTCGACAACTGGCCTACAGGCAACTACTTGAAACCCCCATACCGGATATAACATTAAAGACGATACGCGAAGAACAAATAAAGCCGGGGTATTGGGTGATAATAAATTCAAAAAGCGTGTAGAGAAAAAATTACACCGTCAAAAATCATGGAGTCAGAACCCTTGAACTCCTTGTGGCCAGGCGTAACAGCAGTCCAGTAAAACCAAAGAATAATAAATAGTATATTGACATTGCGCCTGAGGAACTACTGCTTGCAGCGTGGGGGGTTGAAAAGCCACCAGCACTATTCACAATAGCACCGTTTGCGGTTAAGTCGTCATCACCTAACTTTCCATCAATATAACTGATTAGGACAAAGTTAACTTTTATACTCTTGCCAAACTTTGAGCGTACAGTTACGGGCCCAAGAATTTTTGCCCCAACGCCGGTTTTACTATTAAATGTAAAATCATAAAGATGAGGTGTCGGATTGTTTGGTGTCGGACCAAAACGATAAAATTTATCGACCTTAACATCCAGTGGTAAATAAACACCGACATCAACCCCGTCACCGACAACCGATAATCGTATGGTAAAGCTATATGCCCCGATATCAAAAAACTTATCTTTAGGAAATGCGCCAGGTAATTTGCTTAAAACTTTTACACCATTGAGTATCGTTGCTGTTTTGCTTAATTTTGCAATATTTGAAACCAGCGTAATTCTCTTATTTGAACCAGCGACAAATGAGGCTACGTTATTCTCAATAGCGTCAGCAATACCATCGTTATTGCCATCACCATTATTAGGCGCCTGTCGTTCTATGCTAGCAGGAACACCATCAACATCAGTATCTGTCACCCCGGTTAGGTGAATAGTATAACTTGAGTTAACCGGGTCATTTGTTGTTAATATTATATTTGCAGTCTTATTTCCTAAAGTTAAACTACTCAGCGTAATCCCAATCTGACACTGTTTTGCAGGGTTTAGCGTTATAGCATCGGGTGCAGTTGCAGGGCATAAGTTGTTTAACTTGAAAGCATTTTTATCTACACCGGTTATTGAAATATTGGATACAGATAACTTACTTGCACCGGCATTGCCGATGAAAAATCCCTGTTTGGCATCCAGACCATTAACCTGTGAAACCCCAACATCAATGGTTTTAGGTGCGGCAATACTTGAAGCGGTGCCTGTTCCGGAAAGGGGAATGGTTAAATTACCAGCAGTGGTCTGTACAAAAAGATTAGCAGAAAAACTCCCGTTAGAAACAGGGGTAAAACTTACCTTTAAATTACAGCTATTTAAGGTTGTACCCGCCCGACAACCCGCACTATCAAAACCAAATAGACTGGCATTTGCACCGATGATAGAAATAGAATTTATGGTGATAATACCTGCGCCAATATTATCAAGAATTAAGCTATGATTCAGTGTCGTACCATCCACAACATGGCTGCCAAAAATAAGGCTATTCCCTGATGCATTAAGTACCGGCGTTGTTGCAATAATTCCCTTACCTGTCAGGGCAATATTAACCTGTGGATGCGTTGCATCATTCGAGTTAACCACCAGCGTTGCATTTTTAACACCGTTACTGTTTGGTTTAAAGGTAACACCAATCGTACAACTTGCAGCCGCCTTCATAATACCTGACGGGCAATCGGTACGGTAAGAAAAGAGTGCTGCATCAGGGCCGGTAAAGGTGATGGTATCAATTAACAGGCCAGTAAGACCTGTATTTTGTATGCTAACGCCCTGTGCTGCTGATTGCCCGGATAATACATTATTAAAATTGACCGGTGACGGTGTACTAATTGTCGGGTCGACACCAGCACCAGATAATGGCACCGTAACATTACTGGCCGAAGTAGCAATAGTCAGATTCCCCGTGATATTGCTACCATTCGGGTGGAATGAATTAGCAATGGACGATGGCGTAAACGATAAGGTTAGCTCACAAGACTGGCCAGCGGTTAATACTGTTCCTGCTGCACAACCAATAGTATCAAAGCTAAAATCGGCATTACTCGATACAATATTATTCAGGGTTAAAGCGCCGCCGCCTTTATTTCTAAGCATTAACTTTTGTGTATCGGTTCCACCCTGGTCGGTAGGCAGAAAACCCACACTGGTTCGGTTTAAACTCAACACGGCTGTTGCGGGTATTCCTTCCGCTTTAAGTTCCAGCGTTACATGATAGTTTCCGGATAGCCCAGAATAACTCAGGGCCAAACTATCCGCTACAGTGGCCGCAGTTATAGCAGTAAATCTGATCTTTAGCTGGCATGATGCAGCAGGGTTAACACGCACTGGTGCAAGTGTTGCATTCGAACAGGTATCAGCTTCAAGCGTGAAAGGGGAAGGGGACACTAATGTATTAACGATGGGGTCAACAATTAAAGCCTCATTGCCGGTATTCGTAAAGGTAAATACCTGTAACTTGCCGCTGCTATTACCTGCCACAGCAAGTGGAAAGTTATTGCCATCGGGTGTGAAGCCAGGTGTAAAGCGTAAAATTGGTCGCACAATTGAACTACTGGCGCTGGTAATCATCACCAGATTCTTTTTTAAGACAGAGGTATATAGCGTATAATTTACGACTGGCAGTGCACTAAAGGCAGACCCCAGAATACTGCCGGCGAAGGTCTGGATAGGGAAGTTCGAAATCTTGTCGGCAGTAACCATACCATCATCAATCACCCGACCAAATACAGTAAATCCACCATTCTGATTATCCAGATTCACTCGGTTATCCGCCAGATTGATAAACCATTCATCTGATGCGCTATCAGGATTATGAGGTAACTTGGCCATGGCAAGTGTACCGCGTACATTTGTCAGGCTGGTTAAGGCGAATTCATTTTTAACGGGTGATGAGCTTTCCAGAGGCACGTTGGCAAGTCCGGAATTATTCGCCACGGGTTCTAACGGTGATGTTGGCGTAGCAGGGCGAAACGTAAACCCGCCTGCCTGAATAATAAAACCGGCAACGGCACGGTTAAAAAAACTGCCGTCATATTTTCCGCTATTTACATAATTAACAAAGTTATTGACAGTCAGTGGTGTGACGGTATCAAACAATTCAATGTCAATGGTATGCGGTGCATTATTATAGTTCAGGTTCAGCCGGACAATTTCAACACCAAAAGCTGTATTTTGCAGGCAGATAAGCAATAGACCGGCAATAAACGGACGCATGAAAAGGTTAAATTTTGATTTTAATGGGTACATAATTTTTAATTTTAATGGGTACATAATTAAGCTATCACCTGGCTGAACCTTTTTACCGTTATTTTTTACCATTATTAGAGAATAGTTTATAGATAAAATAACCATTGCATAGGTGAATCATCGGAAATTTAAATACATTGGTCAGAATATGCCCATATTCTTCACTTTGCTGAAAAACATGGGGGGAGTCTAGCCATAGTGATTAAAAGTAACAAGGATATTACCGTTAATTCATTACAAATGAATAGCCTGATTTGAATGCTAAAATCAATTTGTAAGGTTAATTGACACCCACGCTATAAATACTAACTAATTGAAATATATGCTAATTACACGATTTTTTTATGCGTGCATTTAATAAAGTAGATTGAATCTAGTCGAATAATTTTACAGCTAAAAAGAATATTAGATTGTTAGTATATGCTTCTTTTTTGAATAAATAAATAACTGTAATATCAATAGCTTATAGTTTTGCACTGTGGGTTTAATGAATAATTTCACTATTTTTGAGGTAAAATTGCTTGATTGATTAAAAATACCTGTCGATAGAATTTACATTCTATCTGTCAGGAGAGTAATTTTATCGGTAACAATGGGCTTTAACTAAGCTTTATTTATAATTAACTGTTTGATAAATATATAGTTATACTATAAATAAAAAATCTGGCATAGCGTTTGCATGTACTCGGTAGTAAGAAGCCCGAATATTTGGGTCTCTTAATAAAAAATAAAGCTTACTGGCTTAAACTCGGAGACGAAAAATATGAAAAAAACAATTTTAAAAACTGCAATTGCTGCTACATTGGGAGCAGTTATTGCAATGCCGGCTCACGCGGCAGTTAACAACTTCAATTATACTGGTTTCTTCACCATGTTGGATCCAACGGGTAAAGCATTGTCTAACAGTAGTGCCGCTAAAGGTGCTAACTCTTTCCAAACACCAATAACCGGGACGATGTCTTTTGATACAACCACAGGTGCAGGTACCGGCACAGTGGTTCCATTCCAGTTCTTCGGTGGTGACCCAACGCTACCAGCTTCAGCTGTTGGCATGAATATGCAAGCCATTGGTAATGGTATGGGCGGTGCCGGTACATTAGTACTGGGTAACATGCTGTTCAACTGGAATACAAACAATGGTATTCCAGTTTCTATCGTTCTGGATGCGGCGGGTTTCTTTGGTAATAATTTAACGGGTGGCGGTGCCGGTGCATTACCGGCATCTGATGGTACGTATGTTGGTGGTACAGGTCCTGGTCTCGTAACAGGTCCTGGTGGTTTTGCTGGTTATTTAGGGCTGGGTCCTGTTCCTATTGCAACAACGGCGTATAACACGACTAATGCACCAGGCTGTGCGACAGGCGCTTGTATGAATGTGAGCCCTTCAGGCTTCCTGCCATTAGTCACTGATACAACTGCAAATACGAATGACTTTGTTGCCAATACGGGTGGTACGATTGGCGGTAGCCCGTTTGCTGACGGCCCATTCGCAGGCTTCAATGCTAACTTTGACATCACAACCATGGCATTTACATCGCAAGGTGGTGTGATTAATGGCGGTCAACCATTCCCAGTTTCAGCTTCAGCTCCACCTGCAGTGCCAATTCCAGCGGCTGTCTGGTTGTTTGGTTCCGGTCTGCTGGGCTTAGTTGGTGTAGCACGGCGTAAAAAATCTAACGTATAATTCGATTTTTTATGAACATGTAGAGAAATATTTCTACAGATAAAAAAACGGGGCATTGATTGCCCCGTTTTTTTTGGTCTATAAAGGTGAAAATTTGTTTTTATTAATGTTGCACAGTACTCTATATATTACTGAACCAGATAATAAAGGCTACTTATTGTTCAAGACACGCGGTAAATACCGCCATCTAAGCTCGACACCCGCATCCCTGCGGCTGACGGTCTTGAACAATAAGTAGCCTTTTTATCCATTCTGTTAGTCTGTTTGTTTGATCATTAAAATACGGGATATGCAACAAATAAAACGACTCATTCAGCAGGGCTACCGTAGCTTACAAAAAAACGATTTACAGCAGGCATTTAAATCGTTTAGCAAGGCTGCCAAGGTGGATCAAAATAACTTTGATGCACATTTTGCATTAGGTCATCTTTATTCACAGAAGGGAGATTTTGAATCGGCGCATAACCATCTGCGCAGAGCAGTAAAAATCAGCCCTGATAGCTTCGCTGCACATGGCCAGCTAGGTATTGCTTTGTACGGCTTGCAACGACCTGCCGAGGCAATTAAAAGTTATGAAAGGGTGCTTGAGCTACAGCCGGAAAATGTGGTTGCGTTGGCGAATATTGCCATGACCTATCTTGATTTAGGCAAGCGGGAAGAGGCGATTAGATATAGTAATATGGCTATTCAGATTAAGCCTGATTTTTCTGGTGCACATGCGTTATTAGCATCGGCTTATTCAGCACTCGGTAAATTTGAAAACGCAGTTAACAGTTATGATGCCGCATTAAAACTGGAACCAGATAATCCGGTATCCATTGCAGGAAAAGTCGATGCATTAAATAAGTTAGGCAAGCGGGATGAGGCTTTAGACGCAATACGACCCTATATAAAAGCTGAGGCGAATCATCCCTCAATCGCTATCACTTATGCACATGTCAGTTGCACGCTGGATGAAAAGGGTAAAGCCGTAAATATCATAGAACAAGTGCTTAAAGCCAGTTCGTTAACGCATAAGCAACAGTTGCAATTACATTTCGCAGCAGGTGACCTGTACGATAGCATGGATGTGTATGATCGTGCTTTTAAGCATTATGATGTGGGTAATCAGTTGGTTCAGCGAAGTTATAACCGTGCGGCAGATAAAAAACTTTTCGACGATATTATTAAGGTGTTTTCGTTAAAGGCAATGCAGAAGTTGCCGCGTGCCCAACTACCGCAGGCTGGGCAGCAGGGAATCAGCCCTGTATTTATTATCGGTATGCCACGATCCGGCACCAGTCTGGTAGAACGCATTATCGGCAGTCACTCGAAAGTATTTCCCGCTGGTGAGCTTAATATTATCCCGCAGGCGGCGGAGAAAATATCGATGCTCACTTTCCCGGAGAATGTTTCAGATATATCCAAATCAAAAATAAATAATATAGCACAAGAATGCCTGAACGCTATGACCACCCTGGCAGGCCAAAAAGAGTTAATAATAGACAAGTTACCGCATAATTTTCTATTTCTTGGTCTGATTGAATTATTATTTCCTGATGCGTTGATTATCCATTGTAAACGTAATCCAGTTGATACCTGTTTGTCTAACTATTTTCAGTATTTCTCCGGGCCGCTGGATTATCCTTATACGCTTAGAAATACGGCGATACATTATAATCACTATCAACGGCTGATGAACCACTGGCGTAAAGTTATTCGTTTGCCTATGTATGAGATAACCTATGAAGAACTGGTTCAACATCAGGGAGCAGTTACGGCTGATATTCTATCGTTTCTTAATTTACCGTGGCAAGATAACTGTGTTAATTTTAACGAGTCAAAGCAGGTGACCCGTACTGCCAGTTACCAACAGGTCATGAAACCAATATATACACGGTCGATTGGCCGTTGGCAACACTATGAGAAGTATCTTGGAGAATTAATCAATAATTTATCACGGTGATTTAGATGAAAAAATGCGGTAGTTCTTTATATGCGGATAATTCTCCAGTTGTTATTTTATATGCATCCTCTTTTTCAAATTGCATTGGATAAAGCTGGGGCGAGAAGGCTCTGGTTACATATACATTTTTATCTTTAAAGCAGAGTGGGGTGCAATCAATTCCGTAGACATCAAAACCAATCTGTTTGAATCTGTCAATAAGTACATCCAGAGTAGGTTGTGCTGCATCTTCTGTTATACCAACGATTAATGGATGCTCATTATCGAGAAAGTGAAGTTTAGCTCTTGGTATACTGGTGGAGTAAAAATTCATTCTATCTGGTATGGATTCGACTTTTTCTGAAAACCGTTTGTTCAGAAACCCGTCGATAACAGTAACACCTTTGACCAGATTGATTGCATTTTGCCTAAGTTCTTCCATTGCACTTAATACGGCTTCATCAAGAGTAAACCCTGTTCCACAGCCAAAGCATAATGATGGCGGTTTAGAAAAGTCTTTGCTGGAAAGTGTAATAAGTACAACAGGTAATTTTGTCGGGGATTGAATCACAAAAAAAGTACCGGCAATATTTTCATTATCAACCACAGGTTTTAGGATCGAAATAATATTGTCGACATTAGATTTTATGTCTTCACTAGGGTTGAAGTGAAAAGCACGTTGAGGATCATGCCAGAACCGAATAAATGCATCTCTTTCGACAAGCTCAAGGATACTGCTGTACAAGGATTTTTTAAAATCAGTATGTGCGGCAAAACCACTGGAGGTAGGCGATAAAAAACTTACCTGTCCACGATTAAAAATAAATGAACGTGGGATTGCACAGATATCTTTAGTCGAAAGATTAATGCCCCAGGCGGCATTACTTCTGATGTGTTCGAGTTCATTTTGCGAAGCTTTTTCACGATAAAGGGCAAGGTTAGTCGATATGATTTGATCGTCATATTCTTGGGTTTTAAATCGACATAACTGCATCATGAACGCGTAACGCTCAAGATATTCCATGAGAGACTTGAGCTCGGCCAGGTTCTTGTTCTTATCAAAACCAATAGCAGAGTCATCAGCGAATCTACCGTCAGGCGCCATCATTCTGAAGACGATTTTTGCTTCATGGTTATGACCAAGAAGTTTATCAAATTTAGCATTGGGCAGACCTGTTTTTTTGGTTGTAGCAATTTTTCGTGCAAAGCCAAATGAAAACACCTGTTTTTCCAGCGCTTCTATATTGGATATATTTTTATTATTAAATAAATTTTCATACAAAGTTCCGGCTTCTTTTTTATTATGAATTTCACGCTTCCCGCAAACAGGGCAGTCCTCGTATGGTATGAGATAAAAGGATAAAGCTAACTTTTGATCGGCAACTGAATATGCTTGCCATGACGCACTCTTGTTGTTTTTGTCAAGATGTGTTGCCAGATTTAGTACGTTATTATGCAGATGAACGTTTTTTATTTCATTTATCATCTGGGTTAAGTATCTGCGTTGAAAGCATGCTCGGCAAAAATTACTGTGCGGCGCTATAAATAAATAATTATTATCTGAAATAAATTGCTTATCTAAACGAAATGCCAGACAGGAAGCGCTAATCCTTTCAAGATGAGTCGGCTGTTTTACGGAGGCAGGTTTGTTCATTCTTTTATGTTCATTCGGTTACAAGTATTTTCTGAAGTATACAAATACTCCACACTTTTTTTATGCACAGTGTTTCGTTTGTATCATAAATCTGTTTTGTGCTCTTGTCGATAATTTGTTTGGTTTGAGTATGCTTAATGTTTTTTTGCTATCAAACAGATACGGTTTTGACTGTATTTGGATATGTTCGACTAATCATAGCGAGTGATGTGATTATTATATAGGGAAGTTCTGATTAATTGTCATTCTGAGCGAAGTCGAAGAATCTTAAGCGCCGTAACTATTTGATAGCACAAAGGTAATAGATCCTTCGGTAATTGCTCCTGCATTACCCTAATAACCTGCTTCCATGTAGGGATCGACTTCGCTCAGGATGACAAAATATGAATTAATCAGAGGTTTCATAGTATTTATCGTGAGGTGTTAAAAGAAGGATCATTCCTTTTGTCAGGGTGTACCTCCTGCCCATTATACTGTGTTTGTTATAAAGTGAGAAAGTTTACGTTAATGGAAGAAAGTGGTAATGTTTGTCCTGTTATTTTATTGATATTTTGTGAACATGAAACGACTTAAAAAACTTTCACCCAGCCTCAATGCCTATACAGTGTCATTTGATGATTCCTTACTGGACAGGTTGAGAAAAATATTTGATACCTACTTAAGGCCAGGCCTTAGTGCCGAAAGTAATTCTTATTTATTGTCTGGTAAAAATAAGATTAACGTCGAAATTAGCGGGCAGGATATACAGTTCCATATTGTTTCATATGGAGCTACACCTTTATTATGGATATCTAATAACAACATTCGTACCTATAATATTTTCAGGTCTTTTATCCGCTCACTTGATATTTTTGATGATATAAAACAATTGGTGGATTACAAAAAGGAACTTCGTGTGTATTGTGGTTTTTTTGTGGTAGGAAATAAAATGGACAGAGAAACCTGGCATGTCGATTATTATAATGGCGCAAATGCTTATACATTGATTACGCCACTTTTTGAACTGGATGACTCACACGGTAATTTGATTTATAAAAATGAGTCTTCAACAGTATGTAAATATCATTACAAAATGAATGAAGCTGTGATTTTTGGGGATAATTTTCATCATGCAACCGAACCATACGAACAAACAGACAAATTAAGAGTTATGTTGAGTTTAACAGTTGGTACGGACAAAATTGAATATTGGAATATTTTGAAAAATACGATTGGTGATCAGTCTAACTTCATGATATTACCTTGTGGACACCAGAAAGGAACTTGTCACTGTCTTGACAAATGTTGAACATTGTTAAAATATTTTCTCTATATAGTAAGAAACTACGTAATCTGGTCGCAGTCATCGAGAATTTTAGTTAAAGATTGTATGTGATTTTGATAATTTTTCCAGCGATTAACTGATTTTTTATATAGCGGCTGATTTATTTGATGTGCGCTTGCCGTGGTTACCGTCCGTTTGGTTTGATTGAATTGTAAGCAGGATTCATCCCATTTAACACTGCAAAAATCCAGCAATGCGCTAATGGATTTTGCTGGTGAGGCTACAAGTGTTTCATATTCAAACTTATATACCGGAATGGTAAGGGTATCTGACCAGTAATTCATTAAATGTTGATATAAATTATAATACGAGCCAAGATTTTCCAGATCATAACTATAGGGATAATCCCCACTAAATTGTTGAAAATAACAGGACAAGCAAGTGTCACAAGGATCACGAGTGCAATGGATGACTTTTGCTTGTGGAAATAATAGATTGATTAGCCCCAGATATTGAAAATTATCCGGCATTTTATCGGTGATGTAGTCTTCTTCAGTATTTATATTATTTATATAGCAAAGGTAGTTTTCTGCCATTTCATTCAGCACAGCATTCGATAAATTGATGACGCAATCAGGAAAAGATGTGTTTTTACTGTTTTTTTGCGGGGGCTGTTTCACCATATCATTTAACAGGTTTAGCTCGCCAGCACCATATATGTCTGGATGAGAAGCGAGTATCTGCTCAACTAATGATGTTCCCGAGCGTGGCATACCGACAATAAAAATTAAGCGCTCACTTGCTGAATTTATCTGATGTTCCCGTATAAAGTCACGGGTAAATATCTTTTTTATGTTCTCAAAATATTGACTACTGGCTAAGTAATTAAAACCAGGATTAATCAGATCATTGCCTTTTTTATAATCAATAAAAGCCGTTTCATAATTTCCTAGCGCATCATGTATTTTCCCAGATTCAAAATAAAGCATGGATAGTTGATTGCTAGCAACTGTCTGATTAATTAATGTTTTTTGTATGAGTTTTAAAGCATAATCGTATTTTTTATTTTCTGTGCAGATTTGGCAGTAAAGTATAATTGCCGATACCGGTGGGTTTGTGCTAATAATGGGTTCTAATAAAGTGATTGCTGTGTCAAATTCACGACGCAGAAAGTGAATATTAGCGATGCCGGTTATGGCATCAATATTATGAGAATCAATATCGTATGCTTTGGTATAATGGATAAGCGCATTATCAGGGGACTGGAGTGCATGATGCGATGCACCTAACATAAGATGAAGTTTACTGGTTTTTGTAAAATAGTTGCATGCCTCGTTAAGTGTTGTGATGACAGCATTATATCGTCGAGTATGAAAAAGTAGTGACGCAAGTTTAATATAATGAGTGATTTCAGCTTTCCCTGAGGATATGATGTTGCGGTATTCATCAATGGCAAGATCATAGTATCCATATTGACTATATCTATCCGCCAGGATAATGCGAAATCGATGGTTAGCCGGAAAGAGTTTATGGATTGTTTTTTTCAGGCTGGCGATTTCTGTGTAACAGTCAGATTTATGTAGTAAATCAATGAGTAGAAGCCACAAGTTTTCTTCATGTTTGTATTTTTTTAGCAGTGTTTTGCAAAGTTTTGTTGCTTTTTTATAATTATTTTTACGCGTAAGATTTAAAACTTCGTTATAGCCAGAATGAAGATTGTATTTCATTGCGTGTATGTTTCCGGGTCACCCAGAACGTTGATTAGTGGTTGTATGTGATTCCGATAGTTTTTCCATCGGTACACTGAATCGGTATAGATAGGCTTGCTGGCCTGGTGTTGGCTGGGTGTCATTATGATTCTGTTTGAATCATGGTGCATGAGGACTTTATCTGTCCAGTCAAGATCAATGTGCTTGATGATGTTTAGTGTTTCATGCTTCTGGTTGCGAACCATCTTTTCATATTCAACAGTTAAAATTGGCAGTCTGGAAACCTTGAGCCAATGATCCATTAGCGTTACATATCTTTTATAGAAACGGGCAATTTCTTTAAGGTTTTTTGCGTAGACATGATTGTCATTAAATCTTTTAAAATAGATAGATAAGCAGGTGTCTAATGGATGTCGTCGACAATGAATGATTTTTGCGTTAGGAAATAAACACTCTATTAACCCAATGTGCATAAAGTTATGCGGCAGCTTGTCGGTCACACGAATTGTGCCATTAGATAGTTTGTTTATTGTTTCTAGATAATTATTGGAAAATTCGTTTAGTTTGCTTTTCGAAAGACTTGAAAAGTTTTTAGTATAATTAAGCATATTCATTGCACCGCTAATGGTGTTTCCGATTTTCCATAAATCAGTTAATTCACCAGCACCATACGCATCAGGATGACAGGATATTATTTGTTCTATCAGTGATGTTCCTGACCTTGGCATGCCAACAATAAAAATTGGTGTGGATGACAGATTATCTGATGTGCCAATCTTATCAAGAAATGATCTGTCAACGGTGTTGACTAAATCTTCCAGAATAGTTTCATAATAATCTATATCAGTGGTTTGTTTAATGACTATATTCGCGGCCTTATAACTTTTAAAAGCCTCATCGTATAGATGCATGGCATCTAATATTTCACCTTGCGAATAATATATGCTTTCCTGTAAATTACGTTCAATATAGTTATTTTTAATAACATTTTCGAGTGTTATTTTAGCTTCGTCAAGTCTGTCAGTTTGTTGGCATGCGATGCTGTGTGCAAGAGCAATGTTTCCGGGCAATAAAGATTGTGGGTTTAATGTTTTCAGGAAAGACGAAGATGTGTTGTATGCGTCTTTATATTTTCTGTTTAAAATATAATAATTGATAAGTTCAGTGCATATATCAGTATTTTCTGGGTGCTGGTTATATGCACTAATAATATGTTTATACGCCTGATCGAACATCTGTAATGCTGTTAAGCTTCTGATTTTTGATGCGATAGCAACTGTGTTGCTATTATTTTTACTTAACACTTTATCAAATTGTTTAATGGCTTCTTGATGCCTGTTTCTGGATGCATAAAAAACACCAAGGGAATTTAACAAATACAGATTTTCTGTCAGGATTTTCAGTCCTTTAATCAGAATATTTTCAGCTAGATCATAATTTTTTGTAAGCAGGTATGCATTAGACAGCTGTGTGTATATTTGTGGTTGGTTAGTTTGTAACTTGAGTGATTTAGTGAAAAGAATAATTGATTTTTTAGTATTATTGGAAGCCATCGACTGTCTGGCAAGAATGTTAAGAATGACGGGGTTGTCAGGGTTTATATTATGGGCTTTATTGGCATATACAATTGCATTCTCCAGGTTATTAACATGGTCATAACATGATGCAAGATTGACAAGTGCATCATAATAATCAGGGTTAATTTTAAGGGCACCGAGAAATGACTTTATTGCCGCCTTAATTTTTTGTTGATGAAGTTGTGCTAATCCAAGATTTCCGAGAAGGACGTCAGAAGGGGGTGAAATATTTATGGTTCCAGAAAATAATTTTTCAGCCTCACTGTATTCATTGTTCATCGCATGGCAGAGTGCTAGCAGGTACAATGTTTCGGGGTTATTCCTGTAATTTTTTATTCTATAAATGAATTGGCGAGCGTTTGCGATATCCCCTTTGTTTAATGCCAGCCTTGCATCTTCTAAAATATTATTTGATTTCATATTCGAATTTTATTAATCAGTTGGCATCCTTTTTTAGAACGGTTATACAACCTTTAACTTCTTTTCCATTTTCTTTTCTTAATGTACAAAATTTATGCTCTATAAGTTGAAAATTTGTTTCATTAATAAGTTGATTTATATAGCTGGTTGAATGCTTGCACCGACCTGATTCAAATTGTCTGTAATTATCGTTTAATTCATCAGGTAATGTTTCAGTAGAGAAGATAAAATAAGCCCCTATATTCATGTTTGAATGGCAAGCATGAAAAATATTCGCAAGTGATGCAATATAGACAAATACATCTGCGGCAATAATAAGGTCGAAAATACGGTTTAACTTATTCACCACTTCAGTTATTTCGCCAACAAGTAAATGATCATAACAATTTAATTCGGTTGCCTTTTCGATCATACCCGGCGATAGATCAACACCTGTAATATCAATTGAAATATTTCTCAGATATTTACAACACAGGCCCGTTCCACAGCCAAGATCCATAGTAGTGTTGTTCTTTTTTGTTATATGGGATTTTAATAAACCGCCGATTATACCAGGTGTTTTATACTCCAGGCCTTTGACCAGGTGTTCATCAAATTTATCGGCATAACCATCAAAGAGATCGGCAACAAACTCTTTTTTATCTTCATTAAATAATTCAGGATCCTCTATATTAGCAAGGAAAAACTTAACGGTGCGTATAAATTCATCAGCTTTAGGCATATAGGCTGAAATATCTGCATCAAGTGATTTTAAAAAATAACTTTTAGCCATTTTTAGCGCATTGTTATTATTATAGATTTTCCCTATGTTGAAATAGGCTTCCGGGTGACCGGGGTTTAGTTCGATTGCTCTTAAGAATTCTTTCTCAGCTTCGGAGAACCTTTCTACCTTTACAAATACTTTTCCAAGATTTAGATGGGTTATTGCTACTTTATCGTTAATTTGTAAAGCTTCTTTATATTTTTTAATCGCCATTTCTGGTCTGCCTGCTTCTTCGTATAACCGCCCCAGGTTATTTATGGCATTAAAATTATCCTTTTCCAGATTGATAAAGCCAAGGTAATATTTTTCAGATTCCACATAGTTCTTCTGTTCGTAATAACATTGGGCAGTTATAAAGAGTGCTTTTTTATTCTTCGGTTGTTTCGAAAAAACAAATAATAACTGCTGTAAGGCACCTGTATAATTACCTGTAGCCTGCATGATCTGTGCGAGGTTTATTCGTGTATCAATATGCTCAGGTTTGATTTCAATTAATTTTTCATATTGCCTGATTGCCTCATCCGGCTGGTTTGTATTTTGTAGTGCAACAGCCAATGCATACCTTGCCTGAAAGTCATCACCTGTTTTATTTAAAATTTTACGGCAACAATTAGCAAGTTCTGTAAAATTCCCTCTTTCAGAAAGTGCTCCAGCGAAATACCGCCAGATATCAATGTCACTTATGGTTTGATTTTTATATTTAGGGTAGAGTTTTTCGACTTTTTTATATTGTGTCGATTGAATAAGATGGTGTAGTTCGTATTTTAGTTTTTGTATCTTATGTGCTGAGAGTGGCATGTGTAATCTGAATATGTATTTATTTTATATATGCTATGCTAATAAAAACAGTGGCTTATATTATTATGAGGATTCGTTTTGAGAAATATTATAGCCAAAATACAGATTATAACAACAACTCAAGTAGAATATATAATTGATGTGGCAGAATTTGTTTCTCCTGTTTGTTTGCACAGGTTAATTTACTGCCTGCTACGCTTAACCCGGTCTAAAAATGCTTAATTAGTAAAATACTATGATTCAGATTCAAAATAAAATCATGGCCTTTGTCAATGCAGGTCAATTACAAAGTGCAAGAACAGAATGCCTTAATCTCTGTCAACAACACCCTGATGATGCGCAATTATGGTTCATGCTAAGCGCGATATGTGGGCAGATGCAGGATTTTTCAGCGGCGGAACAATATTGTAGAAAGTCACTTGAGCTTAATGATTCTATTCCATCAATCTATTATAATCTGGCAGTTGCACTACGCGGGCAGGGCAAAACCAATGATGCGTTCATTTCATTAGAAAAAGCGGTTCAGTTACAGCCAGATTTTACAGCGGCATTATATGAATTGGGTAACATTTGTCTTGAAAGACAGGATTATGTCACGACTGTTGATTACTATCAAAAGGTTATTGACCTATCATCCGATGCATTTCAGGCTTATAGCGGAATGGCCATTGCACAGCAGAAACTGGGTAATATTGAATCCGCCCTGTCCGCATGTATTGAGTCTTTGCGTATTAGCCCCCAACAGCAGGATGTTACACTAAGGCTGGCAGGTCTTTATGATGGTCAGAACAATACGGATAATGCGATACAATACTATAATCGAGCCATTGAACTAGGCTACAGAAAGGCCGATGTTTATATCAACATCGGTCGTATGTATGGTCTGTGTAATACGCAGAGTGAAGCTGAAAATTACTATAAAAAGGCATTAATAATCGACCCTGAGGCCGTAGAAGCGTTAACAAATTTAGCTCTACTGTACGAAGAAACTCATAATGCTTCGACTGCTTTAAGCTTAATTGAAAAAGCGTATCAGCTTGATTCTAATAACGAAATAATTACCTATAATTATGCCAAAATTCTGGCAACAGTATGCCGATATACTGAGGCAGCGTCTCTATACAAAAAGGTGCTTAACGAAAATCCGGATTTTGTTGAAGCAGTTGTTAATTTAGGCAATCTATACCTTTTAAGTGGCAAACCCGATATTGCACAGGAGGTATATTCACATGCCTGTAATATTAAACCTTCATATTATGATGCATGCAGTAACTGGTTAATGTCACTTAACTATACAAATCGTTATTCAGATGCTGAAATTAGAGATAAACACTTTGCATGGGCAATGCGAATCGAAAAGGATATAAAGCCCCTTCCAAATATCCCATCAAAAAATAACAAAAGCGCAATACTGAAAGTTGGTTATGTCTCTCCGGATTTCAGAGCGCACTCCGTAGCTTGCTTCATCGAAGGGTTGCTGAAATATTCAAATAAACAGAATGTAATTAATTATTGTTATTCTGATGTAAAAAACAGGGATGAGGTGACACAAAGGCTTGAGGCTTCTGCGGATAAATGGCGTGATGTTACTATGATAGATGATGAAGCCCTTGCAAATCTTATTCAACGTGATGGTATAGATATACTGATTGATCTTTGTGGACATACGTCAGGTAATAGATTGCTAATGTTTGCACTAAAACCGGCAGCGAAACAGATTACATACCTTGGTTATCCAAACACAACGGGGCTGACCTCAGTAGATTATAGAATTGTTGATAATACGACTGACCCGTCAGGTTCTGAAGATATGATGTCTGAATCTCCTGTATATATGACACCCTGCTTTCTTGGTTACACGCCTTACGAAGATAGCCCTGGTATTTCTGAATCACCTGCTGTGAAAAATACTTATGTCACATTTGGCTCCTTCAATAATCTGGCTAAAATGACAGATGATGTTATTGCTATCTGGTCAAAAATATTGTTAGAAGTACCTGATTCAAAACTCTGTATCAAAGCAAAGCAGTATACTGATACAGAAATAAAAAAAGATCATATTAAGCGGTTTAATAATGCAGGTATTGATGAATCGAGACTTGAACTATTGAGCTATTCAAATACAACCACTGAGCATTTGCAGAGGTATAACCGAATTGATATTGCACTGGATACCTTTCCATATAATGGCACTACAACAACTTTTGAGGCGTTGTGGATGGGAGTTCCAGTCGTATGCCTTAATGGTACATGCCATGCCGGTAGAGTTGGCGCATCTATTTTAAAGACACTTGGCAAGACCGAGCTTCTGGCTGAAAACCCGCAGCAGTATATAAAAATTGCAACGAATCTGGCAAATGATGTCAATAAGCTGAAACAACTGCATAGCCAGTTAAGGCATGAAATGTCAATATCATCACTTCTTGATAGTAAAACATTTACTCAGAAATTTGAATCGGTTTTACTGGATGTTATAGATAAAGATGTATAGATAAAGATAATAGATCAAATTAAATCAAATTGCAGTAACCATAGACATCATGCTAGAACAACAGGATATACAATCAGCAATACAGTATTTTCAGACGGGTAATATACAACAGTCAAAAAAAATATTGACCGGATATATTTCTATTCACCCGGATAATGTTGATGCAAATTTATTGTCTGCGGCAATTAGTGCAGCCGAGTCTGATTTTTCCTCTGTGGTAGATAAATGCAAAAAAGTATTAACGCTTGATCCTGGCAATGTGCGAGCAATTTACAACGCAGCGGTTGCCAGTGAGCAGCTACAGAACTATCAGGATGTACTGGACTTTACTGCACAGATTCTACAAAAAGACTCACGTAATACAGCGATCATTCTGTTGCATGTGTCGGCATTATTTTCGCAAGGGCGATACAGTGACTGTATCCACTTTATTCAATCAGTGTCTGAAATGGTTATTTCACAGGCGCCGGTTATTTTAATCAAACTGGCCGAATCACACATGAACCGGTTTGAAAATGAAAGGGCTATTGCTGTTTTCAGGCAGTGTATATCCTGCAATATTAATCCTGCGGAGTGCTTGCATAATATCGGTATTATTGAAGACAGGCGGGGTGATTTTAACGAGGCAATAGCAGCATATAAGGCATCACTTTCTATAATGCCAGACGCACTCAGCGCAAATTATAACCTGGCCTTTTTACTGGATAAAACCGGGGATAAGAAACAGGCGATAAAAACGATTAATAACTGTTTAAAACTACATTATAAGCCAAAAGTAAAACAGGGTTATATTCAGATAGTCTCGTCAGCAGGTATTGAGCATATTGATGCAGTGACTCAAAAGAATATACTGACGATTGTGACTGATAAGGAAACTGATGCACAGGCTTTGTCTGTAATATTTTTTGAAATAATAAAATTCAATGAGCCTGTTATCAATGCGCTTTGCAGTAAGACAGGTGAAGAGAACGAAATTTATTTTGCAGAGGAACTTAAAGCTGATCTTATAAAAATAATACAGTGTAAGCTTTTACAGCAGTATTTTATCAATCTCCCGATAACTGATTATGCGGTTGAGCATTTTTTAATTATTCTGCGGCGTACATTGTTGCTATCTTATGATAAAGACAGGGTTACAGACAATAATCGAGCTGATTTATGTGCTGCGATAGCAATTCGAAGTTATATTAATGGTTATGTTTATACGGTAACCGATGCTGAACAACAGGTGATTAATGACTGTATTGACAGGCTGAATAAAACAAAAATACTCAGCTGGCACGATGCCTGTTATCTTTCGATGTATATATCACTGTACGAACTATACATGAGCAATAACTTGACTGTTGACAGGGGTCATCACACAGAGAACTACAGCAGACTAATAACATTACAGCTTGAAGACAATATTATCGAGAATCAGTTGTATGAAAATATTGAATCCTCAGCAGAAATAAATAATGATATATCCCTTACAGTACAAAATCAGTATGAAAGTAACCCATACCCTGTCTGGCAACGCCTTACAATACAGCAACCGGAACCTGTTTGTGCAATTCTTCGGGAGGTATCATCATCTGCTGATAAGGTTGAACTGGCATTTGCTCAGCCTGATATCTTGATAGCAGGCTGTGGGACGGGCAGCCACGCTATACAGTCGGCTATGCGTATAAAACATAAAACCATGCTTGCCATTGATCTAAGTAGAAGAAGCCTTGCTTTCGCGAAAAGAAAAGCAATGGGGTATGGTCTTGAACACATTGATTTCAGACAGGCGGATATTCTTAAAATTGCCGATTTAGGTAAAACCTTTGATATTATTGAAAGCGTGGGTGTTTTGCATCATATGCAGAAGCCGTTAACTGGTTTACAGAGTCTGGTTGATGTGCTTAAACCCGGTGGGTTAATGAATCTTGGTTTTTATAGTCAATTAGGTAGACGTTATATTATTAAAGCTAAATCGATCTATGATGATTTTACGCGCCATATTTCTGATGATGAAATACGTCAGTTTCGACTAAAAATTATGAAATCTGGTGATGATGCGTTGATAAAAAATATCTCGGCTTTTAAAGATTTTTATTCATTAGATGATTGTCGAGATATGATCTTTCATGAAAATGAAAATAATTACAAGCTTGATGAAATTGCTATTATGCTGGATTCAGCCAACCTTGAATTTATCGGTTTTGATATGCTTGATATTTCAGTGCTAGACGGGTTTAAAAAAATGTTTTCTGAGAAAAATGCACGGTCTGAATTACACAACTGGAAACAATTCGAGGAAAAATACCCCGACACATTTGCAAGCATGTATGTATTCTGGTGCCGTAAAAAAATTTAGAAAATTAAGTGATTGTAGCCTTTTTATCTATCCTGTTAGTATGTACATTTAATTTACAGGTATTTATCATCAACGGAAGTTTTCAGCTCATCAATAAATTTAGCATAATTACGCCAGCGTTCCACTGATCCGGTATATAGTGGCTGGTTTACCTGGGAATAACTTGGCGTGCTCACCGTTCGTTTATTTTCATAAAATTTAAGGCAATTATCATCCCAGTCAAGATCAATATGTGCCAGCATATCTCTGACATTTACTTCTGCATTGGTTAATAAATCTTCGTAGCGTATATCAATAATAAAATCATCATACTGTTTGTGCCAGAAGGCCATTAGATTTCTGTATTGATTATAGTAGTGCCCCAGATTATTAAGGCTATCGGTATATGGATGATTCTGGTTGAAATTATGGAAGTATATCGAAAGGCAAACATCAAGCGGGTTTCTCAAACAATGTACAATTTTGCAGTTAGGGAACAGTTTTTTAATTAATCCTACATACATAAAATTATGCGGCATTTTATCACTAATGTGTTTGCTGCCATCACCATGTGGGGTTATTTTCGTGAGATAACTTTTTGATAGTTGTGTCAGTTTCTCAGCAGATAAATGGTTTATACATTCCGGGTATCTTATGTTTTTGTTATCTGGAATGGCTTGTTCTGCTATTTCACCAAGATAAGCTAATTCTCCTGCGCCACAAACTTCGCGATGACTGGATAAAATCTGTTCTATTAATGTTGTGCCAGAGCGGGGCATGCCAACGATGAAAACAGGCATATTGGACTCGTTCTGTGAGATGATATTTCTTTGTGATATATCTTTAAAGACATTTATTATGTTAGCAAATGCTCTTTCATAATGTTGTTTATTGTACTGGTATGGACGCATTGTGTTTGCAAGCAAATACTGCCTGTAGGCATCGTCGAATAAGCCTTTTTTGTCGTATAGGTCACCTGCACTAAAATGCAGTGCCTGTTCATGGATCGGGCTGACGGGCATGGTGAGGCACCTGGTTACAATATTGATACCTTTGTCATAGGCTTTATTTTTTATGCATATTTTGCTGTAGATGTCTGCAATGTCAGGGGTAATAATATTTTTATCGAGCAATGGTGATATTAATTCTAATGCTTTATCGTGATTCCCCTGTTTTTCGTGTGAATTGGCAATAGCGACTAATGCCTGGAAATCATCTGGCTTGATTTTTTGGGCACGTTTATAATATTTTATTGCCAGTTTGTGATCGCCTTTACTTTGATAGGTTGCACCTAAATTATAATAGGCATCAAAGTAATCTTTTTTTAGTTTTATTGCGTGGAGATAATATTTTTCTGCTTTATCGTACTGGCACTGAGTAAGAAAAATATTGGCGATATTGTTAATTGTTATAAAGTTTTTATTATCGAATGCCAGGGATTGTCTGTAACAGTTCTCTGCTTCAGCTAATTGGCCAAGTTCTCTGTATAGATTGCCTAGATTATTCAGCGCTTGAGTATTTTTAGGGTTGATTTCTAATGCTTTTTTGAAGCTGAAAAGAGCATTATCAAATTTTCTTTGTGCCGCCTGCGTGATACCTAATTGGCTCCAGGCCTGGCCATAGTCCGGTTTAAGCAGCAATGCTGCATTTAGGTGCTGCTCTGACAGTGCAAAGTTAGAAAATGTGTTGTAAATAATGCCCAGCCTAAAATGGCTTTCTGCATCAGGTGAATTTTTGCATAATTGTGCGTATAGCTTGCCTGCCTCAGGGTAATTGCCTTGATTAAAAAGAGATTTAGCCAGTAACTTTTGTTTATGTCCCTGTTTTTGTATATTGGTATTATTCATGATTATTGAAACTTGAAATATTGTTTTTGTGGATGAAATAAAATCGGCACATAGCGATTACCAAACTGTAAACTTAATCGACAATACATCAAAAAGTGCTAAAAAAGCCCTGTTTTTCTTACAATTAGGATAAAAACAGCTTGACATGTAATGTTTTGATTTCCATAATTAGCCCTCTTTATAAGAAGAAGCTGCGTATTATATAGCAAGCCAATGTGTTAGATAATCCAAGCAGTCCGAAAGAATAAAAATAAAGTAATAAAGCTGTTTCATAGTAGTGTGACTGGTTACGTAATATTAACACCTGATTTTTTCGATAAATGGTAATAATTAAGCGACTACGTAAATCATATACCGAGACGTGGTGTTTGGTATTTAATCAGTCAAGTTTTATCAATTAAACCAAATAAATATAAAAAGACGGGAGTAAATAAGGATGTATGTAAAAAATAATCTGCAGTTACGAAAAAATATACTTGCAGCTGCTATAACAACCACGCTTGGTGTTGCGGCTAGTATGCCTGGTTTAGCAATAGCCGATATTTATACCTGGGGTACGTTGAATGGGCCGGCATCATTGACAACAACTTGTGCTAGCAGTCCGAATGCGGCAAAAATTCTCTTTACTATGCTAGATCCAACGGGTGCGGCACTGAGTAACTCAAGTATTACAGGTAAAGGTGCAAATACTTTTCAAACACCAACCTGTGGCACGTTAACTTATAATACCAAGACACAAAGTGGTACCGCTGAAATTGGTGCGTTTGACTTTTTTGGTAATAATCCTACACAGCCTGCTACAGCTAAACAAATTACCTTAAATAAGGTTCCTGCTGGTCTAAATGGTGGGAATAATAATCTTATCCTTGCTAATATGCTTTTTGATTATAATGGTACTGTTGGCATACCTGTTTCAATTTCATACGATGCACAGGGCTTGCTGAATGAAATGGATGGCACTCCAACAACTTTTACACTAAATGCGGATGGTTCAATCAAGGCAAGCAGTGCTTTAACCGCGACAGGTGCTGTACCAGCCTCTGATGGTACCTACGTTGGAGGCAGCTCGCCTGGAACGGTGAAGGGTTTTACTGGTGTTTCAGGTTATTTGCAATTGGGTCCAATCCCTCTTGCTACGACTGATCTTGGTACCACAAATGTAATTAGCTGTACTACTGGTAACTGTCTGGGCATAAATCCATCCGCTAATATTAACGCCTCTTCAGCAGTTCCAGATACTACGCCTAACCCTAATCGTTTTGATTTCGCAACGGGCGTACAAAAAAATGGCATAGGCGGTTATCCCATGCAGGCTGGGCCATTTACGGGTTTCAATGCCAATTTTGATTTTACCAGTATGACACTGGTTTCTTTTACTGACACCACACCACCAGTAGTGAGCCTGAATGGTGCAAACCCTTTAACTGTAGCTCAGGGTACTACCTATACAGAGCCAGGTGCCACATGTACTGATGCGCCACCATTAAATACCAGTTTAACTGCTGTGGTTGTCATCGGTGGTAGCGTTAATACTGCTACTATAGGAGCTTATAACATAACATATAACTGTACAGATGCCTCAAGCAATAACGCTACGCCTCAAACACGCATTGTAAATGTTGTTGCTGCGGGTACACCTACCCTCACACTTACTGGTACAACACCCATTACACATGAATGTGCAATTCCTTACACTGATGCAGGTGCTACTGCTAGTGACTTAATTGGTTCTTTAACCAGTTCGATAATTGCAACACCTAATAATGGAACCGTGCTGAACCAAGGCACAATTAATATTGGTACGTTGGGTTCACAAACGATTAAATACGATGTTAAAAGTTCTGGTGGTATTAGTGCACCAACAGTAACACGCACAGTCAATGTTGTTGATACGACAAAACCAGGAATTACACTATCTATAGGCAACCCTGACAAAGTTGTTAGTTCTACCCTACAGAATCCAAAAACATATAATATTCCCACTGCAACAGCAACTGATAGCTGTGATCCCAGCTTCCCAATAACTATCAGCGTACCAACTGGTTCTGTTAATATGGTTGTGCCAGACTCAGGGGCTGCAACACGAACCTATAATTTGGGTTATAGTGCTACCGATGCGAGCAGCAATCAACGATTTACCAGTCTTTCGGTAGAAGTGACTCGCTCACAACCGGTTATCAAACTTGTTGGTGGTGGTGTTATATTAAACATTGGTAAACCCTATACCGAACAGGGTATGGATATTACCGATGCACAGGACGGTAATCTAACCACTATCACCGCATCAGGTTCAGGCAATGGTGTGGGTGCAGGGAATGGACTTCTGACTTATACGGTTGATGCGAGCAACGTGGATACGTCTAAACAGGGTAACTATAAGGTTTACTATAATGTTACTGATTCAAACGGTAACTTTGCAACCCAGGTAGTACGAGCTGTCCAGGTTGGATTATTTGCCACAGGCAGTAACTTCACCATGCTTGATTCAAAGGGCAATGTCTTTGGTGGTACCAATGATGTTACCTTTGACTGGGATCAGACAACCAATAATGATCAGAGTAATTACAAAAATGATCTGAATTTCAATATGAAGATTGCATCCCAGAAACCTCAGCCGTTCTTTGGTTTCACCTGGGTGGCGCACGACATTCGTGTATTTGGACCGGGTACCTATTCCTTTGATACAGGCTGTACCGTTGCAGAAATACGTGCAACCGGTTGTCCGGCTGGTTCTGCTGCTAACTCAGGCCCCGCCATTACCATGACGGTTAAACCGGGACAGGTAGGCGCGCATATTTTATTTGACTGGAATGGCAGTAACAATATTGATGTGGTGAATGTCTGGGACAGGAATGGTGTCTGGAATATGCATGGTTCAACAAATAATGTGAATAAATTATGGGCTGGTCAGGCAGGAAAGAACCCGGATCCGACAACCACCTGGAAGTTAGTGTCTGCTAGCACAGGTCATTCTATTAAGGGTACTCTTATTAACGGAACCCCAATGGTTGATGGCCCGTTCCAGGCATTCTACGCCAACTTTAATGCTGGACCGGCTGGCACAGTAGCAGCACCGCCACCGTATGTCGGCACCGCACCAGTGACTAAAATTAGTAACAGCGGTTTTGCGGGTAAAAGTGGCCTTGCGTCACTGAGCTTTTTTGGTTTATTTGCAGCACTCGCTACATTATTTGGCTTGCGTCGGCTTGGCAAAAAAGATAAACGATAAGCAATAAGAAAAGTCAGGGCAGGTGCAAAGGCATCTGCCCTGACAAATTTATCCTGAATTTAGGTATTTCTCTAAAGGGAGAGAATAAATGAAATTTTCCAAACAATTAATTTTACTGTCCACCCTGGCGATTAGCATGAGCTTGCCAGCTATTTCCAATGCAACCAATGGGTATTTCCTGATTGGTTTTGGTGCCAAATCCCGTTCCATGGGGGGAACCGGTGTGGCAAATAATACCGGAGGTATGGCAGCAGCTTTTAACCCGGCAACCATGATCGACTCAGGTACACGCTTTGATATTGGTGGAGAGCTTTTTATACCCCCGCGATCGGTGACCCATGAAAGTGGTATTCTGGGTTATACCAATGAAAAGAGTCATCGGAATCTGTTTCTGATACCTTCGATGGGGGGCACCTATCAGCTGAACAAGAATACCGTTGTTGGTTTTGCATTTATTGGCGCGGGTTTAAAAACACAGTATGACCAGGGTGTTAATAGCAGCAGTTGTCAGAAAGTTCTGGCTGGCCAGGTGCCTGGTTATACGGCGTGTCCAGCCACCTTTTTTGACCCGAATCTTACAAATAAACCCACTAACCAGGTTGGTGTGGAATTGATACAGATGCAACTTATCCCGAGCGTTGCATACCGGGTGAATAAACACAATACGTTTGGTGTATCAACAGTGCTTGCTGTGCAGTTTTTCAGGGCGCAGGGATTGAGTGCGTTTAGTGATTTAGGGTTTACTCAATCACCGGGCCACTTGAGTGATGAAGGTTTTGATCATGCTTATGGCGCTGGCTTTCGCCTTGGCTGGTTAGGTAATTTTTATGATAACAAACTGAAACTAGGGTTGAATTATTCATCGCGGGTATGGATGGATAAATTTCAACGCTACTCGAACCTCTTTGCTGAACATGGCGGCTTTGATATTCCAGAGAACTATGCATTGGGTGCCGCTTTTAATGTCATTCCGACAGTAACAGTTGCCTTTGATATTCAGTGGATTCGCTACCACGATGTTCGCTCGATCGGTAACCCCGGGCCGGCTATTAATCAGGCGGTAACAGGTAATTTGTTTCCATTGTGTCCAGGGCCTGATAAATCGACCTGTAAACTTGGCGGTACCAATGGCTTAGGTTTTGGCTGGACCAACCAGACCGTTTACAAACTGGGTGTTGACTGGGCGTATAACGAAAAAGTTAATTTACGTGCTGGGTGGAACTACGGCAAATCCCCCATTCCAAACGACCAGGTATTATTTAATATGCTGGCACCCGCAACCCCGGAAAATCATTTAACCTTTGGCGGTGGCTATAAATTTACGGATAAAGTCAGCCTGGATGTTAATGTAATGATTGCTTTTGTAAATACCATTAAAGGTCCAACCGCATTTGGTCCGGGTGGTGCACTTGTTAAGGGAAGCAATGCATCCATTGCCATGGGACAATACGGTCTTGGCGCAATGTTGGGTATGAAGTTCTAAAACGATCAGTTTTATTTAAAAAGCCAAAAAGCCCGAGAGTAAAAACTCGGGCTTTTTTATAAAAAAACTTATGGGGTCAGGTCTTTGATTTATGACTCCGTCTCTGATAGAATTATAGCTTCATCAAATGAAAAGCATCGTTTACTCTTTATGGCTCGACCTATCCGACTG
>VAOX01002551.1_pt1 | contig 26625 bp, 24 predicted proteins | sample 3393891 | NCBI WGS metagenome assembly VAOX01 (sample SAMN08290429, study PRJNA428436) | hydrothermal vent metagenome | isolation source: Deep-sea hydrothermal vent chimney | place: Indian Ocean: Southwest Indian Ridge | depth 2822 m m
AAAACGCGCGAAGGACTGGGCCATTCACTTGCTTTTTTATTACGCCAGCCACCCTCCCAGAAGCACACTTTAAGGCATCCAACCGATTAATTTAGGATAAAACATAATAAATAAAAATATTGCCAGCGCTATTCGGTACACTACAAATGGAAACATACCCATTTTTTCTAGCAATTTTAAGAAAAAATGAATACAGAAATAGGCACTAACACCGGATATAAGTGCTCCCAGCATCAGCGGCTGCATATCACCCAGGTTGGCCTCTTTCAGGTAGTCCAGTGTTTTCAGCCCTCCCGCCAGTACAATAACCGGTATCGAGAGTAGAAATGAAAACCGCGCAGATGCCTGTCGGCTTAAGCCCAGAAATAACCCGGCTGTCATGGTAGCACCGGAGCGTGAGGTGCCGGGAATTAGCGCCAGTGCCTGAGCCAGCCCTATGAGCAATACGTCCAGCCATCGAATGCTGTATTCATCCCGCTGCCCACGGCCTTTGGCATCGCCCCACCAGAGTAACAGCCCAAACACCAGTGAGGCCGTCGCCAGCACATATGCACTGCGCAGGTGCTCTTCGATAAAATCTTTGAATAACAACCCCGCCAGCCCTACAGGAATCGTACCCAATAACACCGCCCAAGCCAGTCTGGCATCATCATCCAGCCCCTTACCGGAAACCGAACCCACCCAGGATACGGTCATTTTAGCGAGCTCTGTTCGAAAGTAGATGACCACAGCTCCCAGTGTACCCACATGTACCGCTACATCAAATGCCAGCCCCTGATCTTCCCAGCCTGTTAATAAGGGCACCAGAATCAGGTGAGCAGAGCTCGATACGGGCAGGAACTCGGTTAAACCCTGCACCAGTGCAAGCACTAAAATTTGTATAAATTCCATCATTTTCTCTTTAGTTTCGGCGGTAAATCTCAAAAAAATCGGTTTTATTCACTTATACTTGTCATTACATATGTTTTGCTCAATTTTTACTGTGATATGTTGACAACCTGGTCAGACATATACAGGCATGGAATCACACAGGAATATCCGCTCGGTAGAATGCCAGATAACCCGCCAGAAGGCGACCCGTTATTTGTGCTCTACTCACTGGAAGGTATCAATTAATGCACAATTTCCCTCTCTATCTCGGCCTGTGCCTGCTAGCACTGCTCACGGCCTGCACCGGAACAACTGGCGAAGATAACAATGCCGGGGGCAGTAATACCAATACCGACACTTTTACACTGAACGGGTCTATTTCTGGTATTAACGGCTCAATTCAGCTATCTACCAACGGCATTACGCTAACGACCAGCACTAATGGCAATTTCAGCTTTGCCGCTAATTTCACCAATGGCAGCAATTATAATGTACTTGTTCAGCCGCCGACAAATCACGTCTGCAACATTACCAATGGCTCGGGTACCTTTAACGGTGCCAATGTCACTGATATAACCATTACCTGTACTCTCAATTCATCTTCTATTTCCGGCAACATTACTCCAACGGTTTTAACGGTGGTTGATAGTGATATTAACGACCCGGGTGCGAGGGCAAATATCAGCAACAATCTGACCACCAGCGCTCAGATTATCAATAATTTATCAACCGTGCAGGGCTTTGCCAGCGCGGTAGGCACAGGCCGTACAGGAGACCGCTTTGCGAACACTGCGGACAGCAACGATTACTACCTGGCTAATTTGCAGCAGTCGCAAACGATCACCCTGCAATCTGTTGATTTTTCTGGCGCAGATACTTTTCGGGGCGACCTGGATCTGTTTTTACTGGATGTAACGGGCACCATGGTTGCTCAGGGCAGCCCTGGTACAGAATTTAAAAACGTCAGCGTACCTGTAGATGGCACTTATTTTATTTTAATTACTGCGGCCAGTGGCATTAGTAAATACACCTTGCGACTAAACTCGGTTAACACCTCGGCTTCAACTTCTGGCCAGTCGGTTAATTTTGTTCCAGATGAGCTGATTGTTAAATTTAAACAAAGCTTATCAGTGAGTGCCTCTGGTGGCGCTAATTCGCATCTGAAATTATCCCATCAGGATCGCTCCAGAGCATCCCTTGCCCGGATGACGGCTGATGCTGTATCACAAAAACTGTTCGGTACAACCGTCAACACGCCAGACAGTGCTATACCTGCTTTTCTGGATGAGCTAAAGCGCATTAATGCTGAAAGCTATGAAAAAATACTCACGCTACGTGAAATTAAACGCCTCAACACTCAGGCCGATATTGAATACGCCGAACCTAATTATATTTATTATGCCCAGCGTGTGCCTGATGATAATTTTTATAATCTGCAATGGCACTACCCCGCAATAAACCTGCCCCAGGCCTGGGATATTACCACCGGTACACCGGACGTTGGCGATGTGATTGTGGCAATAATAGACACCGGTATTTTTCTTGCCCACAACGACCTGGCTGGTAAGTTAACACCCGGGTATGATTTTATTGCAAATGCCGCAAATGCAAATGATGGCGATGGCATTGATAATAATCCAGATGATCCCGGGGATGGTTCTACCAATGGCAGTAGCAGCTGGCATGGCACTCATGTGGCGGGCACAGTCGCTGCAAACAGCAATAACAGTATTGGCGTTGCGGGTGTTTCCTGGGGCGCTAAATTAATGCCTTTACGGGTATTGGGTGCTCAGGGAGGAAGTACCTATGATATTGCTCAGGCGATGCGCTATGCAAGCAGGCTCTCCAACGACAGTAATACGCTACCCGCACAAAAAGCAGATATTATTAATATGAGTCTGGGGGGGCCGGGTGCAACGCAAACCATGCAAAATGCGGTTGATGCGGCCAGGGCCGCCGGGGTTATTGTGATTGCCGCAGCGGGTAACGACAACTCTTCTACGCTTTTTTACCCGGCATCTTATGATGGCGTTGTGTCGGTGAGTGCAACGGATTTTGCGGGTAATCTGGCACCTTACTCCAACTTTGGTAGCCGTATTGATATCGCAGCACCTGGCGGAGACCAGAGCGCAAACCTTAACAACGATAACTTTGGTGATGGTATTTTGAGCACACTGGTGGACGATTCGAGCGGCACTCGTGCTTCAGCTTTTGTTTTCTATCAGGGAACCTCCATGGCCTCACCTCATGTGGCAGGCGTTGCCGCTTTAATGCGCGCGGTCTATCCTGGGCTTACACCCGCTGAATTTGATAGCTCTCTCATCAACGCCACGCTCACCCGTGAAGCTGGCACGCCAGGGCGCGATGATAGTTTCGGCTATGGCATTATTGATGCTTTAAAAGCAGTTCAGGAAGCACAGAGGCTCGCCAATGGCGGCACCGCTCCGCCACCACCCGCATTAATTAGCGCTACCCCATCAAGCCTTGTACTTGGTCTGTTAAGTAATGCACAACTAACGATTTCAAATCAGAGCATTACAGCTGCTTCGATTATCAGTTTCTCAGACAATGCCAACTGGTTAAGCATTACAGAAAATACGCTGGATGCAAATAAACTGGGCATTTACAACATTACGATTGACCGCACCGGGCTTAACGATTCTATCTACAATGGGACCATTACATTTAATATCAGTACTGGCAGTACGCTCACTGTGCAGGTGAGTATGCTAGTGGGCAGTGTTTCTACCACTGGAGACATTGGTACGGCATATATTTTATTAATTAACACCGCTGATGGCAACGTTATTAACACAACGACCCCTGTAGACCTGGGCAATGGTAACTACACTTACCGATTCAATTCGGTACCCAATGGCACCTACCAGATTATCGGTGGATCGGATATCGACAATGACCGGGTCGTTTGCCAGACCGGAGAAAATTGCGGTGGTTTCCCGGTGGTAAATTCTTTGCAGGATATTCTTGTGCTGGGTGCTGATTTAACGAACATTGATTTTAATATTGATATCGTTTCAACAGTGGCCTCTGCCAGCCTTGTCGCTCAGGGGATATTACTGAACAGGGAAGCCGTTCAGCAACCGCCGGTAAAATCACTGGATACCCGTCAAAATTGAAAACACGCATTCATAATGTTTTTTTAAGCACCTTCACTGCATGCCTGTTTCTTACTGCTGGCTGCGATGCTAACAATGCTGGCGGAAATATTAGTGCCAACGCTGCTGATAATACGACAGGTGAGAGTAGCGTTACGAACAAAACTTTAATAGCAGAGATTACGGTACGCAGCCATTACAGCAGCAATCAGTGCGGCATTGATAAAACTTCTGTAATTTTAATCAGCAATAAAACCGAACTCGAAACGATTATCACCAAAAGCCGTCGCACTGCTCTTAGTGACAGGCCTGCTGCACTGCCAGACATCAATTTTAAAGAAAATATGGCGCTGCTTATTGCGTTGGGAACCAGGAGCAGTGCAGGGTATAATATAAAACTTACTCGGGATAGCGCAGGTATACGTGACAACATCCTCACGCTTCCTGTTGATATTATCTCACCGGAAAAAGGTGGCTTTCAGGCGCAGGTAATCACCAGCCCCTGTATAATTATTTCCTTTACAAAAGGCCGCTACACACAGATTATTGTCAATGAGGTGCTAGACGATATCAGGCTTTAGCCGCAGTTTTTTAGAGAGCATACCTTGTATCACGCATTTCAAATCCGGGAATATTTTTATCCATGCCTTTTGATAACCCCATAACTTTAAATCGCTCGCCCATTTCTGCTGGCAGGCTCAGGGTTTTCATTTGCTGTAGCATTTGTAGCCGCGCTATTTCTGTTACATGTTCGGTTTGTTCAACAATTTCCGCCAGTCCACAGTTAATTAAAAAACTCCCCTGTGATGTGTAGCCATCCACATCAAAGCCGAACTCCAGTGCGGCCTCTGCCACTTCAGTAAAATCAACAAATGCGGTTAAATCCTGTAAACCCGGATACCACAATGGAGCATCCATTGCCCGGTGCTGATAATAGCCAATAAACGTACCCATACTACGTTCAACTGAGTAGTATTCATTTCGCGAATAACCATAATCGATTAAATATACCGCGCCCTGATGTATACAATCGGCAATGGATGCTATCCAGGGTTTTATATTTAAGTTTACCTCACTACTGTATTCATATTCTGGCGAAATTAACGCGATGTCTGTTGAATTCATATTAAGATGGTTAATATCAAGCGCCGCAATTTTCTCAACAAGCAAAGCATCTGCATCACGATACGTCAGCTGCAACTGCTGTTGTAAAACCGCCACCCCAAGCTCCTGCAAACCGTTGCTTTTTAACGCAAAGCGTTTTACCGGCATGGCATCTAGCACTTCATTGGCCAGCACAATGGCATTTATTTTATTTTCTGGCAATCGGTTTAGCCACTGCACACGATCCAGTAATTCCGGCACCTGCTGCTGCAACGTTTCGCGCTGACGACATTGCAGCTCTGCGCTGAGCTCAACAATACAATACTCGTCTGGCAACTGCTTTAGATGTGCCAGCTCAACTAACAGGCCTACAGCAAGTCGGCCTGAGCCTGCACCAAACTCTATTATTTTCGCCTCGGGGATTTCTGCCAGAAGCTTTGCCACTGGCCGAGCAAGGGATTTCGCAAACAGCGGGCTAACTTCGGGTGAGGTAGTAAAGTCCCCCTGCTCTCCAAATTTTTGCAGACCACCACTGTAATAGCCCATGCCTGGCGTATACAATGCAAGTTGCATATACTGGTCGAAGCTCAACCAGCCACCCGCAGCCTCTATTTTCTGCCTGATATGCCCACACAACCGCTGACTGTGTGCTATTTCCGCCTCTGATGGCTCGGGTAATTCCAGTGGTATCATTAATGCTACAATTTCGTGATTAGTTTTTCGGTGTGTATATTATGACAGATAACGTTCAGATCCAAACAGTACTCATTACCGGCGGTGCAGCACGCATTGGTGCAGAAATTGCCCGCACATTACACAGTGCCGGCTTCAATATTGCCATTCACTACCGCAATTCCGCAACCCGCGCCGAGCAGCTTTGCCAGACACTGAATAGCGATCGAGCCAATAGCGCAGCCATGTTGCAGGCCGACCTTAACCAGACACCCACACTTGGCACGCTGGTCAGGCAGGCCGCCGAGCTATGGAATGGCCTGCATGTGCTGGTCAATAATGCTTCAGCCTTCTATCCCACCCCTGTAGGCGAGATCACCGAGGCTCACTGGGACGACCTGATGGGCAGCAATCTTAAAGCCCCTGCCTTTCTGTCGCAGGCAGCCACGCCCTGGTTAAAGGCGAGCAATGGCTGTATTATTAATATTGTCGATATTCATGGCTTTCGCCCGATGAAGGCCCATCCGGTGTATTGTGCCGCCAAGGCAGGGCTGGCGATGCTAACCCGATCGCTGGCCAGAGAGCTGGGGCCGGAAATTCGTGTGAATGGTGTCGCTCCTGGCGCTATTATGTGGCCGAGCAACGAAATGAATGCTGACACTCAGGCCTCAATATTAGAAAAAACCGCCCTGAAACGCCAGGGGACTCCAGCGGATATCGCCAAAACCGTAAAATTTTTAATTATGGAGGGAGAGTATATAACCGGGCAAATTATCCCGGTAGATGGCGGGCGCAGCCTGAATATTTAATGCGGGCTTATAAAGTCGCATGTCAAAAGCACACCCCTGACACATTATGGGTGATGAGCCCGGGAAAGTTAAAAAATTCTGGTTAATCAACAGATTAACTGAGTTATTGGTATAATCCAGGATAATCGTCCTGCTAATACCGGGTTGCCATATGGAACCGTGGCTTTAGCCACGGCTGTATTAAGCGGGGCTGAAGCCCCACCTCCATTGTTCACAAATCTTAACGGGACAGGAAAGGTTTTTTTAACAATATCAGGCACTTAATCCTTAACTCACTGGCATTGGGACTACCTCAGATCAAATTCCACAGGCTCCAGCTTTTCCTTTGATTTATCAAATGCCTGCCACAGTTCAGAGTAGCTCTGTTTTGCCACAGGATGGAGCCGGTCTGGCGCAACCTCCGCCATTGGCCAGAGCACAAAGGCGCGCTCCAGTATTTCATCCCGAGGTATTTGAAGGTTATTTTCATTAATTATGCAGTCGTTGTATAGCAATAAATCCAGATCCAGGGTTCTGGAGGAAAATTTAGGGCCACTGCGGTCGCGCCCGTGCTCATCTTCGATCTGGCGCAGCGACTGGACAAGCTCCCACACATCCTCATCAGTGTGCAGCACAATCACCATATTGTAAAAATTTTCACCCTTAAAGCCGACGGCCTCACTTTCATACACCGAGGACAGCAATAGCTCACCAAAACGCTGATGCAAAGCCGCTACACCGGCGCGGGTAAGTGCCTCGCGGTCTATGTTGCTGCCCAGACTAATATACGCCTCAGCCACCGTTACTGCTCCTGACTGCGCTCAATTAGAACACCCACATCCTGAGATCCCGTTACCGCACCGGGCTTGCTTAAACGCAGCCTCAGCCAGGGCACAGAGAACTCTTTTAAAACAATTTGCGCGCACTGTTCAGCCAGTGCTTCAACCAGCTGAAATTCAGATTTGCCAACAAACCCGATCAGGCGTTTGGCTACCGACTTATAATCCAGCGTATCATCGATGTGATCCGTTTCACCGGCACGCCGAATATCTGTGCCCATTTCCAGATCAAGGCTCACAATCTGGCGAATTTCTCGCTCCCAGTCGTAAATACCTATCACTGTTTCAATGCGTAAATCGCGTATATAAACTATGTCCATTGCACCTTGCCCACAATATTTCGCTCAATACTTCAAAAAAACACACAAAGTATGGCCAAAATAAAATTAAATCTTATATTTCAATGTCTTAGCGTAAAAATCGCCACCAGAACCGAGCACTACTATACAGCGAAGCAGCATTCACTGGCAATACATGTTCACATACTGTGCTAAAATTCGATTCAATCCACTGGAATGACTTGTTTAAAATCACTTAATCCGGTATTATCACGCCCCTTTCGGATTTACAGAGTTTGTTTGGCAAACACCACCAGCAACACTCACCTGAATGCTGTTATTCAGGCTTATTAATTATAGTTTTGACTGGAGTCATCCATGGCTAGAGTATGTCAGGTCACCGGTAAAAAGCCGATGGCGGGTAACAATGTATCACACGCGCACAACAAAACGCGTCGTCGTTTTTTACCCAATCTACACAACCACCGCTTTTGGGTGGAAAGTGAAAAACGTTATGTAAAACTGCGTGTTTCAGCATCAGGTATGCGTCTTATTGACAAAAAAGGCATCGACTCTGTGCTAACTGAAATGCGTGCCCGTGGCGAAAAGGTTTAAGGAGCAAAATTATGCGCGAAAAAATTAGACTCGTTTCATCTGCTGGTACAGGTCATTTCTACACCACAGACAAAAACAAAAGAAACATGCCTGAAAAAATGGAAATCAAAAAATTTGATCCCGTTGTTCGCAAGTATGTGATGTACAAAGAAGCTAAAATTAAATAAAGCAACTTTTTACACGAGAAAACCCGCTCAGGCGGGTTTTTTTTTGCCTGCCGATAACAACAGCCAGGCATTTTGAAACTCCACTGTCATCAGAAAATTTTCTCTATAAATATAAAAACCTGGTAAATCCAGGCTATATTTATACTCTAAACCATCCCTCTGACAGATAACAACACTCAGAGGAAAGCACAGAAGAAGCAGTATTAGCCCCTTTGAATGAACACTCAAATATTAATAACACCAAACTCCAGGATTAATGGTCTAAATTAATGGACAACACTCACAATGGCTGAAATATTCATTGGTCGCCAGCCCATATACACTCGTGATCTGGACGTATATGCTTATGAGCTGATGTCGCACTCCACCAACGAAAGCGCATCGGTAGATGCTGATAAAGCGGCTTCACAAGTTATTATCAATGCCTTTATGGAAATTGGTATCGACAGGCTGGTGGGTAAGCAGGTCGCCTTTATCACCCTCACCGAACATTTCCTGCAAAGCGACTACGAACTCCCCCTGCCAACTGAGCAGGTTATATTGAAAATACCCACTTATATCAGGACAGTTGAAGAGGTAATAAGCGGCACCAGACGCCTCGCCGCTGCCGGTTTCAAACTGGCCCTGGGCAACTACCTGCAGCACCCGGATTTACAGCCACTTGCCACTCTGGCCAGTATAATTGATATAAACATAGAAACCCTGAATGAGGCTGAAATAAGCGCTCACCTGAAAGTACTCAAAAAGCTACACCCTGTTATCTTGGCAGACCATGTTAACACCCATGATCAGTACGAAATCTGTCGGAGCGCGGGTGTTAACTATATACAGGGCTACTTTCTCAACCGGCCCCACATAGTGCGTGGTGAGTCTCTGGACTCCAGCCAGATGAACATTATCAACCTGCTCTCAACCCTGCACAATGAAGAAACTGACACCGAAACCATTGTTGATGTTATCAGCAAAGATGTTGGCCTTAGCTATAAAATATTACAGCTAATGAACTCGGCTTTTTTCTCTCGCTCCACCAAAATTGAATCTATACAGCATGCCACTGTTATGCTGGGACGCAAGCAGCTCTGCACCTGGGCTTCTCTGATGGCCCTGAGCAGTATGGACAACAAACCCCGTGAGCAAGTGCGTATCTCTATGGTACGGGCCCGCAGCTGCGAGCAACTCGCAGAAAAAGCAACCCTGAAGAACACTGATAGCTTTTTTACCGTTGGTATGTTTTCTTCTCTGGATTTATTAATGGATCGTAGCCTCGAAGACCTTATCAGCCCCCTGCCCCTGGCAGATAATATCAGCATTGCATTGCTAAATCGCGAAGGTGAGCTGGGTGAAGCACTCAACTGCACTTTGGCTCAGGAAGAAAGCGACTGGGTTAATATCCGATTTATCGAACTCACGCAGGAAGAACTATCCGATATTAATATAGAAGCAATTAACTGGGCAGAAGATGTAATGAATAGCATTTAGTGCGCCGTTGGCAACCTTTATTTTCGCCACATTAAATAGTATGCATAAACGCTGAAAAGTTTAACCACTATAAACCTGAATTAATCTATACACCCGGAAGTATACGAGAGCTGATTAATTCAGGTTAACGCAGGTTCAACCTGGATCAGCACTTTACAACGCAGCTTTGTCACTCAGATACATAATACCTTTTTCTTCTGCCTGTTTTTTTACCGAGCGGAATATTTTTTCATCTAATGAACTTTCAGAACCGCCCAGTTTATCGACTTCTCGCCTGATATACTCAGAGCGTCGGGTTGCTAACTCACTAATCTGCTTTTTAAGCAGTTTACGCTTTTCAGATGAGTGTTTAATCGTATCTTCCTGCTGTTTTTTTGACATATGCTGCATTGTTTCTGGCAAATGCCCGGACTCTATGCTGGATAAGTTAACGCGCCCACTACTAATATCTTCAACAAGCTCTGCATCGCCAAATAAATTTACCGCGCCACTTTTTGATGTGTTATAAACCGCTCTTTTAGCCTGTGATGCACGAGAAGATAACTCATACAACTTTCTGGATGCCAGTATTTTACTATGCTTCTTTCGTTTTAGCTCTTTAGAACCATAATACAAACGTGTACTATCCAGTTCTTTTGAAAGATTAGCCATTTCATTATCAAAAGGTGTTGCCATTACAATTGCACCGCCCGACTGCTCCACCTGAAAGAAATCGCCTGAGCCCAGTTGAGCAATATGCTGCCAGTTATTTCTCGCCTCTGTATTATTACCACACTGAATTGCATTCACAACTATATTTTTAGATGTAGCCAGTTTGATAATTTCAGGGTATTTCAGTTCATTCGGATAATCCATATGAGGAGGTGCATCACCCACGAGAAAAACCACTTTATACGCATCATTACCCTGTGCCCAGGATATTTTACTTATAGCATCCGATAAAGCCTGGTTAACACTCTCGGGGCCATCGCCACCACCTGCTGCTTCAAAATCCATCAACTGTGCATACATTGAATCCAGATCACTGGACAAATCAGTCACTTTTGTTACGTATTTATCGCCCCTGTCACGGTAAGCGACAAGACCCATTCTTATTTCAGGCGCTCCCTGCGCCTGCGCCATGCTTGAAGCAATTGACCATATATTTTCCTTTGCTGCCTGGATTAAGCCTCCCATACTCCCCGTTGTATCCAGTACAAAAACCACATCTATTTTATTTCCCACTACAGACGCTTGCTGAACTGGTTTTTTTTTCCGTATGTTCTGCACCGGTTTTTTTTGCGCCGGGTTGTTTTTCGCCGAATTATTATCTGAAAAATTTAAAATGCCAGAAAATTCATTTTTAACGGTGGTATAAGCCGCCACTGATAAAGTCGTTGATATTAGCATAAAAATTGCAATTATTTTTGATCTCATAATATATTCCTCTTGTCTGATTGATTCTCCTGAGCTAATTACCCGAGATTAACTACTCGGAATTAATAACCCAGAATTAAAAAATGTACATAAAATTATCGTCTCACCATTGATAACTGCTTAATCGCCACCTGGGTCTGGTAAAAAGATCGTTCGAATTCATTTATCTGGCCCGTAGCCGTTTTTCTATCTGCCTTGAAATTTTCAGGAATAAAAACAAACGTAGCCTGAAACAAAAAGAAGCTCCATACCGAAGCAAACAGACTATCAGTATGCGCAATAGCCCATATAGCAACAAAAAAACTGAATACTGTTAAACACAGATCAATTAGCGATGTAATAGCACCTGAGTAATAAAACAGCGACCTTACAAGCCATATGAGTAATATTTGCAGCATTAAAAATAATACAAAACTGTCTACCAGATAAACCAGTACAACGCTAAGAATTGACCATATTAATATTATCGTAGGACGACCTGTCCGAATGTTGCTGCACTGCATGAGGTAAACAAGGTAGACAAAGATAACGACAGATGAAATGCTCTTCATAAGCAGATCACTATCAAGCACGCCTGAAAGCACAGAAAAACAGATTGTTGAAAACAAACTTGCAACAAATGCAAACATAACCCCCTTATTGAACGTCATTTTTTTCATGATGAACTCCTACACTTATTGCCTTCAAAAGAGCCACTTCAACATCCTCATCCCGAACAACAAGATCCTGCGTCATCGGATCAACTACAGCGTTCGGCTGAATGCTGCCTTGCTGACTTATCAGGATATCGGCTTTTTGCTGCATTAACTGCAAATTATCCTGGTTTTCTAACATCGCCTTTTCCCTGCTTTGAACTTTCATCTTTAACGACGTCAGTCTGGCAGTATTCTGTTTCAGAATTTTCTCTGCTAACAGCTTCTTTCGAATCACAACTCGGGCCAGATCGTGTTTCTGAGATGTAAGACAAACCTCAAGCTCATCATCCAGCTGAACAAACGCCTGTTTTATATCGGCTACATTGGCCATCAACTGCTCCTGCTCATGTTTTAGCAACTTCAGTTCGTAATCCTGGCTATTCAAACTGTCCTGCATTTCCCTGATTGCCTGTATAAGCAATTGTTCAGGATCTTCAATGCGATCAAGAATCGCATTCGCATCGGCTTTAAATAACTGTGACAATCGGTTAATCAGTAACATTTTTCTCTCCATTAAGGCATATTTGTTAATCACAGACTCAGTTTATGCATTAATGGCACGGCCCTGAAGGCTCGGTTATGTAAAATATATACGCCTGAATTTACATAAAATTTACATTCACCTTTCAGAATAAACTGTTAGACTGATGCCCATGAATCAAAAAATGCGCATATTAATTGTCGAAGATGAACAGGCTATTCGCACGGGTCTGGTCGACGTTCTTATCTATCATGGCTATGATGTGGAATATGCAGAAGATGGTACAGATGGCCTGAAAATGGCACTCTCAGGACGTTATGATCTGATATTGCTTGACGTCATGCTGCCAGGCATTGACGGCTTCAGGATTTGTAACGAAATCCGTAAAAATGACCGTGAACAACCGGTTATTATGCTAACTGCTCGCTCCAGTGATGAGGATATCATCGAAGGTCTGTCTTTGGGTGCTGATGATTATGTCGCCAAGCCTTTTTCAGTGGCTCAGCTTGTACTACGCATTCAGGCAGTTTTAAGGCGCTCGAACACTGCCACCACTCAAATTCTTAAATTAAAGCCTGGCTATCTTGAAATTGATACTCAAAACCTGACCGGCCAACGTGGAGAGGAGACCCTCTCATTTACAAAACGCGAAATACAATTACTTCAATATCTGGCAGCCAGTCCATCACGGCCTGTTTCTCGCGCCGAATTGCTCAATAAAATCTGGGGATATGCCAAAGATGCTGACATTGAAACACGTACTGTAGACATTCACATTGCCAAACTACGCAAGAAAATTGAATTAGATCCATCAAAGCCCAAATACCTCATTACAGTTCGTGGTATCGGCATCAAGTTAGAAAACCACTGAGTCATCACCCGCTAAACACACTAACTGGCTAACGGTATTCATTTGAAAATTTCGACATCTTTTAATAACACCAGTGAGAAACGTTTTAAACGGATGCTTTTGCTCTGCTTCTTTGCATTACTCATTCCCGCCAGTATATTAATTAACCATGCCTATAAACAGTTAAAGCTGGAAGCCTATTACCAGTACAGGATCCTCGCAGAAAAATTAACCTCCCGTATCAACAAAAATCTGAAAGTTATTGTTTCAGAAGAAGAAAATAGAGCCTTTACAGATTATAGCTTTCTAAATGTATTGGGCGACAGATCCTCGAGTTTACTGCACCGCTCCCCCCTGTCTACATACCCTGTTAAGCAGAATATAGCTGGAATAATAAGTTATTTTCAGATCGACAATAATGGTATTTTTAGCACACCATTACTGCCAACTAAACTCAGTGACTCACAACGTTTTGGTATAGGTAATAAAGAGTTATCTAGCCGAAAAACACTGCATAACAAAACATACCAGATATTGCTTGCCAGCAAAATAGTCCCTGAAAACCAGGAGTCTTCTATCTACCCGACCGCCCCCGCATTATCATCCGGGCCGCTTCTGGAACAAACCCGTCCCATCGCGTCTGAGACTTCACAGGAAATCCCCCCTGGCAAGCAAGGTATTAATCAACAGGCAGTATTTGGACAGATATCTTATGATGCATTCGATAGACTGGGAAAAACCGTGGTTCAAAAAAAACAGAACAACAAAAGAAGTCAGAGCTCGCTGGGCCTTGTTAAAGACATCGCTATAGAGTTACCCTATGATGAAATTTCAGAGAAAGAACAAAAATCACTCCAGCTCAGGGCCAAATCAAAAAATATTTTAAAACGAAGGATCAGTAGAAAAGAAAAAAATATATTACCACAGAACATGAAACCTGATGCCGACTTTAACTCTAAAGGTTACAGTATAGAGCTCTTCGAAAGCGAGGTTGGAATATTTAATATTGGCATGCTAGACAGTGGGCATTTTGTTATTTTTCGCAATGTATGGCAAAATGATAATCGGCAAATTCAGGGAGCTATTATTGATTCAGAAAAATTTATACATGACGTAATAAAATCCGCATTTATGGATACGGAATTATCCACTCTCAGCCAGCTTGCTGTTGCTTTTGAAGGCAACATTTACGCGCTCTTCGGGGAGAAGTATAACGCCTCTTATTCTGCTTCCACTGAGCTTCATGGCTCACTGTTATCCCAGAGCCGCCTAAATGCACCTTTCAACGATATGGAGTTAATTTATAGCATTAACACTTTGCCCACCGGCCCCGGAAGCAGCGTAGTAACCTGGACAGCCGGTATACTGCTATCTGTATTATGTGTTATTTTTATTTTTATATACCGCTTGGGCATTAGCCAGATAAAACTGGCCCGGCAGCAACAGGATTTTGTTTCAGCTGTAAGTCATGAACTGAGAACCCCCTTAACCTCTATAAGAATGTATGGCGAGATTTTAAAAGAAGGCTGGGCAGACGATGAAAAGAAAAAAACATATTATAATTTCATTTACGATGAAAGCGAGAGGCTTTCACGTCTTATAACCAATGTTCTTCAACTGGCACGAATGACCCGCAATGATTTACCAGTAAATCTAAAAGAAACATCGGTAAATAAGTTAATTGATAATATGAAATCAAGGGTAGTCTCTCAAACTCGACAGGCAAAGTTTAAGACTGGGTTTAATACGGATTTCAAACTAGTATTAAAATGCGATGATAATCTGAAAAACAGAACAATAAGCATTGATGAAGATTACTTTATACAAATAATTATTAACCTTGTCGATAATGCGATAAAATTTTCTGCTAAATCCGAGAAAAGACAAATTGATATTCATTGCCGAATACACCCGAAAAACAGACTACATATATCTGTTCGTGATTACGGCCCCGGCATTGATAAAAAACAGATGAAAAAAATATTCACACTTTTCTATCGTTCTGAAAATGAGATCACACGCGAGACCATTGGCACCGGTATTGGGCTTGCGCTTGTCCACCAGCTAACAAATACTATGAATGGTGAAATTGATATTAGTAATAAACAGCCCGGTGCTGAGTTTAGACTGTTGTTTCCAGTTTCTTAATGTATTATCCTAAATTCATTAGCTGAACGCGCTCCCAGAGGTACACTTTAAGGCATCCAACTAATGAATTTAGGTTTATGACTCTTCATATCCATTAATTATTATATAGAAAAATACTGATTTTAAAAAACACTGGTTTCAGGAGTATTAATAATGAATATGATGCAACTCGAAATTAATAGTTATGATACACGCCCATGCAAGCCAGATGTAAGCTTACATGGACTTTTTTATAAAATGATTACGCAAGACTAATGAGTAGCTATATTTTTTATACTCATTGTTTCAGTACCGCCAGAAAATCCTCATCTTCACGATATTGACTAAAGTCATCGTCCTGCATAAACTGATCTGGCGTTTTGCCCTGCTTAAGTGCCTGTTCAATGATGGGTAACAATGCCGCCTTATTATCATTTATGGCATAATAACAGGACAGATTAAACAGTAAAATTTCGTTATTCAGCTTCGTTACATCAAAGTTATTTCCACCCAGCAAATCATTGAATACTTTATCGAAAATATCCTGATTTTTTGTAAGGATACTCATAACCAACGCATTACTGGCTACATCGCTGGTTTTTTCATGCTCTCCAACTCGGGGCAAAAGCTCATCGACATAGTGATGAAACACTTTCTGTGCAACATCAAAATCGCCAGCCTGAAGATACTGGATCATCAACCTGGTAGTATAAAGCGGCATTTCAAAGGCCAGCGTTTCAGACTCGCTAATTTCTTCGAGCGAACTCAGGCTGCACGAAATGAAATCATCAACGCGATCCACTTCGTCCATCGCATCATCAAACGCCTCTTTGAGATAATTTTTTATCGATTTTTCATTTTCTTTTTCTTTTTCCTGCTCCTCCTTTAACACGTCTTTTTCTTTTTCCTGCGCTACTATTTTTTCAACGTCTTCGCCATTAAGCTCACCAACAAGGCATAGCATATATAGTATTATCGCTTTTTCATCCAGTTCAAAACCACAGTCATAGCTAATGCCTTTAATAATTTCTGATGTTTTAAAACCCGCAAGTATGTTTTTTCTTAGCTTTTCTTTATCGATAATATAAAGCAGCGTGAAAAATATTTCTACTCTTTCTTTGGCTTTACGCGCCTCATCTTCAGTGTTTCCTTCTGTATCATATATCCCCATATAACAAATTAACAGGTCATAACAAACATCAAAATCTAGCTCTTCGAGTTCTTTTTTATCGCCTTCAAATTCCAGGATATTCTCCCAGACAATACTTATCAGGCAATCACTATTTTTATTCAGCAATAGCTCTCTGATAAACACTTCTGTTAGTGATATTTCTTCGCTCATATTGGCTCTTGAGTACACCGATAAGATATTAGTTAGTTCTGCCAGCTCATCGCTAACCACCGAATGACCGTCTAGCTCTTTTAATCGTTCAAATATACATTCGACACCTTCTTCATCGTCCAGCCTGGACAGCTCTTCAAACACAAAATCCCTGTATCTTGATAGCACCTGGACTGCCATTTCTTTATCTGTTGATTTTTTAAAATAACTGTAGAAACTATTACCCACATCGTCACCATAACACTGCGAGGAATATAGCAGCTGCTCATCGGTTTCCAGTAAAATGCGTGCAAGAGGTGCCTGTTCTAGCTCAGAAAAAAGCTCATCCACTAAAGTATCATAAACCGTTGAACCAAAAAAACGATGGCCTGAATCATAATAGCAGTGACAGCGTTTAAACGCTTTAGCCATTGTATCCTGTACTATAACCGATTTACGCCGAATAGCTTCTTTCAGCACAATAATGGTTAACTCATAACTATCCATCAGGCTTGTATCTGCAAAGCTTATTTCAATCAGATGGATCAGTGTTTCATCTTTAAATGCCTGTACGTGCTGTTTAAGGGCTTCGTCAAAAAATGGAATTTCATCTCTCCCCCCTGAATCTGCATCTTCTTCAATTTCACCTTCAAAAACATCCTTTAAATTAAAAATATTTAAGCAGGCTTTTTCAAAAATTTCCGTACTATTTTCACTAACTGACTTACATATAGATAATATTTCCTGTTTACTTAAATTTTTTGTATATTGACCTTTATCCAGCACATCCCATTCTTGCTGAGACAAATTATTAGCCTGCATTTTTTTCAATGATTTACAAAATTTTAGAGCCATTAATGCTGAAATAACGGTATATTTATTTTCATCCAGTGGCGTGCTTTCTATATTTATACTTTCCAGACATTGCAGACCGGATATTGGTTCCAGAGTTTTTACTTTTGATGAACTAATGTCCAGTATTTTTAAATTTCTGTTTGCCTGTAATCCGTCTATATTTCTTAAACCATATGAATTTGGTATATTTAGAGTTTCAAGTTTTTCAAGATTACTCAGATCAGGTATACTTTTTAGCTGCGTAGAGTCGATACTAATTTCTATAAGCAATGCTAAATTCGCTAAAGGTTCAAAACTTTCGTAGGCGCAAGAGTCACTTTTAAACGTTTTCAGGCCTTTTAGTAATGAAATGTTTTCTGGCATACTGATTACTTCATCATCATCGAAAAAATCATCTGCATTCCAGTCTTTTTCTTTTGCCCCCACTTGTGTCAATTTCAAAAGCTCCAGCGAGCTTAAGTTCTCTGCTTCCTGTGGAAATTCAGTCAAATTATCAAATTTTAACAACACCAGTTCTTTTAAAGATGTAAGGCTACACCACTGTTTTGAAAACACGCTGTCCTGCACATTACGTAATTTCAAACTTTGCATATCTGACATTGTTGACAAATCATCAATATCAAATAATAACTCACTATTTTTATTAAATTTTAGCGTAAGTTTTTTTAATTTACTTAATTTAGAAAACGCTTTATCAATAACAATCGAGCCATCAATATTAAGCGTTAGTTCTTCCAGCTCAGGAAAGTTATTTGCTATTGCTGGAAAATCAAGTGCGGGAATAACGGCTGTTAATTTTTTTAGATTAAGCTCTATAAAATCCGGGATACGCACACCATGTATATCCAGCTCCTCTATTGTGTTTAATAGCAATGGTTCTGGAAATATTGTCCAGGCGTTGTTTTCGCCGGTTGCATGCAAAGAAATCTTTTTAAGCAAAGGCAACTTCTGTAGATTTTCTTCTGTACAATACGCCAGCTCTTCCATGCCTATATGTATGGCCTCAACTTGCTGACCATCATCGAGGTCCTTCTCTATCGCTTCTTTAATCGAAATCATTTCTCTATTTTCCTGCTTTTTCGAATATGATTCTATCTGAACCCGAAACCAGAATCAGGCCTTCAATAGAAACTTGTCTAGTATAGTAAAATTACAGATTATCGAAAATCTGAAGGATTGTCACTCTTTTTTCTATTTAACCATACTAACTGGGATCTAATTGCTCTGTTATTATAAAAGCCAGTACTAGTCCAGAAGGTGTGAAAAATGGATCTGCTACGCTTATAATCCTGAATTAATCGAACTTGAAAACACCGGCTGCTTTACGTATTATGTTCTGTGCATCCATACATCAATCCAGGGTAAATCATGAAAGCCAGAGCAGCCGTCGCATGGGAAGCTAAAAAACCACTTTCTATTGAAGAAATCGATGTTATGGGCCCCGGAGAAGGGGAAGTGTTATTAAAAACCATCGCCTCTGGCGTTTGCCATACCGATGCCTTCACGCTTTCTGGCAATGACCCGGAGGCCTCATTCCCCTGTGTTCTGGGCCATGAGGGTGGCTGTGAAGTCGTTGAACTGGGTGCGGGGGTAAAAAATTTAAGCATCGGCGATCATGTTATCCCGCTATACATCCCTGAATGCGGCGAATGCGAACACTGCCTGTCTTCTAAATCCAATCTGTGCCAGTCTATTGCTGGCACGGTATGGACAGGCTATATGCCCGATGGTACTCGGCGTTTTTCTAAAAACGGCAAAGGCATATTTCACTATATGGGCTGCTCAACCTTCTCTGAGTATACGGTTGTGCCTGAAATTGCGCTGGCAAAAATAAACAAAGCCGCTCCTCTGGACAAAGTCTGCCTTCTGGGCTGCGGAGTCACCACGGGCATTGGCGCTGTTCTCAACACCGCTAAAGTTGAGCCTGGCTCCACTGTTGCTGTATTCGGTCTTGGAGGTATTGGCTTATCCTGTATTCAGGGCGCGGTAATGGCAGGTGCCGAGCGCATTATTGCGATTGATATTAATGCCGATAAATTTAAATTTGCAAAACAACTGGGGGCCACTGATTTTGTAAACCCGAATGACATTAACGGCTCATTCGTTGAATACATGCAGGACACTTTTAATGGCGGGCCAGATTATTCTTTCGAGTGTATCGGTAACACCCACGTAATGCGTGATGCACTTGAATGCACACACATGGGCTGGGGTGTTTCCACGGTAATTGGTGTTGCGGGTGCAGGGCAGACCATTGAAACCAGACCCTTTAATTTAGTCGTAGGGCGCACATGGAAAGGCACCGCTTTTGGCGGCGTAAAAGGCAGAACTGAATTGCCGGGCTATGTAGACAGGTATATGAACGGCCAAATTGAACTGGATTCGCTGGTTACCCACACCATGCCCCTTGAAGACATCAATACCGCCTTTGATCTTATGCACAGTGGCAAAAGTATTCGCTCGGTTATTATCTTTTAATTCATGCTTTAAGTTTATGAAATTACTCGAATCCATAAAAGAATCTGGCGGCTTTTTAAATCGCTACACACACACCTCAAAAACCTGTCAGTGCGATATGCTTTTCTCTGTTTATCTGCCACCTCAGGCAGCGCATAGCAAAGTTCCGGCACTATACTGGCTATCCGGGCTGACCTGCACCGATGACAACGCTCGAACAAAAGCCGGTATGCAACGCTATGCAGCCGAACATGACATAGCACTTGTTTTCCCGGACACCAGCCCCCGAAACAATGGTATGGGTGATAATGTTGCCGATATTGCCGATCGTTACGACCTGGGACAGGGTGCAGGCTTTTATGTCAATGCGACACAGCCTCCCTGGAAACAGCATTACCAGATGTATGATTATATTACTCGGGAACTCCCCTTGCTGTTAGAATCGCAACTCCCACTGCAACGCAATAACAGGTCGGTTTCAGGCCATTCAATGGGCGGACATGGCGCATTAATCTGCGCGCTGAAAAACCCCGGACAATATCAGTCGGTTTCAGCATTTTCTCCCATCTGTAACCCACTGGAGTGCGGCTGGGGCCAGGGCTGTTTTGGCGCTTATCTGGGGGAAGACACCAAAGCATGGCACGCATATGATGCCTGCTCATTAGTTAGCAGCGGAGCAAACCTTAAGGATATTCTTATCGACCAGGGAACCGGCGATGAGTTTTATGAAGCGGGCCAGCTGCTACCTGAAAATTTCAGAACAGCCTGCGACCAAGCTGGCCAGCAGCTAACACTACGAATGCAGGTGGGCTACGATCATAGCTACCATTTTATCGCCAGCTTTATTGGCGAGCACATTGCGTATCATGCATCTGCATTGAAAAAAGCAGAATAGCCCGTTCTTTTCAGTCTTTTTTCAACAGGCTTGCCAGATCCGCAAAAGGCTGGTTAGTCGCTTCTTCCTGCTTGCTCTCGCCCAGCACTATCCCGTGATTTGCCAGATGTTCTGTATATCGTTGATGTTCATTATCGTGACAATACAGACACAATAGTTCCCAGTTGCTGCCATCTGAGGGATTGTCATCGTGATCGTGATTAATGTGGTGCACCGTCAGCTCCTGCAAATTAACTCGCGTAAACTCTCTACAGCAGCGTCCACATATCCATGGATAGAGCTTTAGTGCCTGTTCCCGATAGCCATGCCCTCTGGTCTCAGCATCTTTTCTGGCTTTGGCAACAACGCGATCGAGTTTTTCATTATCTATCTTTTTCATTATGATTTATCACACTCATTTAATGGCTTATACGGTATTTTCACACCTGCTTTACATAAATTTCAATTAATTTCACTCATAATACAGGCTAATCAGTTGCTGCAAACAGGACAGTGATGTAATCCCCCTGTTGACCCTTTTCCACCATATGGTCTATAATCCCTTTTCACACTGAGGAGCGCTGCAGCAGATCTCTCTGTCAGGCTCAGTGTATCAATTTTGAACGGCGCTCATTTATTAGTCTCTAAACAAGCTAAAGAATGAGCACGGGTCCTGGGGAATCTCCAGCAAAGAATCATCTACCCTGAAAACAGGCTATACAGCCGTTTTTACCTTTAGCTTAATAGGCACTTACCAGTTTAACCTGGTTGAGAGGAACTACAAGCATGTCAAATAGCCATTTATTTACTTCTGAATCCGTTTCAGAAGGCCATCCAGATAAAGTAGCCGACCAGATATCAGATGCCATCCTGGATGCCATTTTCGAGCAGGATCCAAAAGCCCGCGTTGCCTGTGAAACACTCATTAACACCGGCATGGTTGTCCTTTCAGGCGAAATAACCACCGAAGCCTGGGTCGATATGCAGGAAATTGTGCGCAACACCGTTAGAAACATTGGCTACACCAGCTCTGAAATGGGTTTTGACGCTGACTCCTGTGCAATCATCACCTCAATCGATAAACAGTCCCCTGATATCGCCATGGGGGTTAATGAAGGCGAGGGCGATGACCTGGAACAGGGCGCTGGTGATCAGGGCCTGATGTTCGGCTATGCCTGCAATGAAACAGATGTGCTCATGCCCGCTCCCATTACCTATGCACACCAGCTGGTAAAACGTCAGGCTGAAGTGCGTAAAAACGGCACCCTGAACTGGCTACGCCCGGATGCCAAAAGCCAGGTCACTTTCCGTTATGAGGATGGCAAACCTGTGGCAGTAGATGCGGTAGTTTTATCAACACAGCATTCGCCGGACATCAGCCTGAAGGCACTGCGTGAAGCCATAATGGACGAAGTCATTAAACCTGTCATTCCTGAAAATCTAATCAGCAAAGACACCAAGTATTTCATCAACCCAACCGGCAACTTTGTAATTGGTGGCCCTGTGGGCGACTGCGGCCTGACCGGACGCAAGATTATTGTAGACACATACGGTGGCATGGCACGCCATGGCGGCGGTGCTTTTTCTGGCAAAGACCCCTCTAAAGTCGATCGCTCTGCCGCCTATGCGGGCCGCTATGTGGCTAAAAATATTATTGCCGCAAAACTTGCTGACAAATGTGAAATTCAGATTTCTTATGCCATTGGTGTAGCTGAGCCCACTTCAATTTCGATTGAAACTTTTGGCACTGGCAAAATTGACGACAGCCGTATAGAAGCACTGGTACGTGAACACTTTGACCTCAAACCCAAAGGCCTTATTCATATGCTCGACCTGCTCAGACCTATCTATAACACAACCGCAGCTTATGGCCATTTTGGCCGCACAGAAGACACCTTTACCTGGGAAAAAACCGATAAGGCCGATGCATTAAAAGACGCCGCCGGACTTTAACCCACAAATAAACATTTACTTTTCAGGAATTAAACAATGAGCGCTGAATTTACCGATTATAAAGTTGCGGATATTTCATTGGCCGAATGGGGCCAGAAAGAAATCCGTATTGCTGAAACTGAAATGCCCGGCCTGATGGCATTACGCGAAGAATATGGACAGACACAACCTTTAGCGGGCTGTCGCATTATGGGCAGCATACACATGACCATCCAGACCGCTGTTTTAATTGAAACACTGATAGTCCTGGGCGCTGAAGTTCGCTGGGTTTCATGCAATATTTTTTCCACTCAGGACCATGCCGCAGCCGCCATCGCAGCACAGGGCATTCCTGTTTTTGCATGGAAAGGTGAAACTATTCAAGAGTACTGGTGGTGCACTGAACAGGCGCTGTTATGGCCAGAAGGCAAACTGCCCAATATGATTCTGGATGATGGTGGCGATGCAACGCTGCTGGTTCACAAAGGCGTAGAGTTTGAGAAAGCTGGCGCAATTCCCGCCACAAAAGATGATGACAACGATGAATACAAAGAAATTCTTAATGTTCTGCGCCGCACCATTAAATCCGGCGAAAATACCTGGCAGGATATTGCACAAAGCGTTAAAGGCGTAACCGAAGAAACCACCACTGGCGTACATCGCCTGTATGAAATGCAGGAAAGCGGCTCCCTGCTATTCCCTGCAATGAATGTAAATGACTCTGCTACAAAATCTAAATTCGATAATTTATATGGTTGTCGCGAATCATTAATCGACAGTATTAAGCGCGCCACAGATGTGATGATTGCGGGCAAAATATGCGTTGTACTCGGTTATGGTGATGTGGGTAAAGGCTGTGCTCAGGCATTTCGTGGCATGGGTGCAACCGTCTGGGTTACAGAAATAGACCCTATCTGTGCATTACAGGCTGCAATGGAGGGCTACAGAGTTGTAGAAATGAATAATGCTGCATCTATGGGCGATATTTTTGTGACTACCACCGGCAACGTCAATGTTATCGACCACGATCATATGGCTGCGATGAAAAACGAAGCTATCGTTTGTAACATTGGTCATTTTGATTCTGAAATCAACATTGCATCACTTGAAAAATACACCTGGGAAGAAATTAAACCTCAGGTAGACCATGTTATTTTCCCTGATGGCAAGCGCATTATCATTCTTGCAAAAGGTCGCCTGGTTAACCTCGGTTGTGCAACCGGCCACCCAAGCTTTGTAATGTCAGCCTCGTTTACAAACCAGGTTATGGCTCAGATCGAATTCTACACAAACGCAGAAGGCTATGACAACAAAGTTTACATATTGCCTAAAAAGCTTGATGAAAAAGTAGCACGTTTGCACCTGGATAAAGTAGGCGCTAACCTGACCGCCTTATCTCAGGAACAGGCAGATTACATTAATGTGCCTGTAGATGGCCCATATAAGCCTGAGCATTATCGTTACTAATTTTTAAATTGCCTTACTAAATCAGCCTGCATGAATAATAAACAGTGCCTCATGCAGGCTGAGTTGCCACCTAAAACCACACATTAATACCCATTATTGCTGCGAGCCGATAATATGTCGCACACGGTATAATACAAAAACACAGGTTTCATCAATGAAAACCCAGCAAAAACTAGAACAACATTTTAGCTGTGAGTTTTTCCCGCCTAAAACTGAAGCAGGCATGGAAAAACTTTTCGCGACCGCTGACAGGTTTAAGCAGGAAATGAGCCCAGCTTTTTTTTCAGTTACATTTGGCGCAGGTGGCTCGACACGCGAAACCACTTATGAAGCTGTTAAGAAAATAAGCCAGTTTACAAATTGTAACGTAGCACCTCATTTATCCTGCATTGGCTCAACAAAGCAACAACTAGGTGATATTCTCGACAGCTATAAACAGCAGGGTGTCAGGCGCATTGTAACATTACGCGGAGACATCCCGCCTGGCGAAGTGTCACATGGTGATTTTAACTACGCATCGCAACTGGTAAATTTTATACGTGAAAACTACAACGATCAATTTCATATAGAAGTTGCCGCATACCCTGAAATGCACCCACAGGCGACTAATGCCGCCACCGATCTTGAAAATTTCAAAAACAAGATAGAAGCTGGTGCAAACTCCGCTATCACGCAATATTTTTATAATATCGACAGCTATTTTTATTTTATTGACAGCTGTGAAAAAGCCGGCCTGGACATACCCATTGTTCCCGGCATTATGCCTGTTAGCAATTACGGTAATTTATCACGTTTTTCAGAAATATGTGGTGCGGAAATACCTCTGTGGCTACGCAGAAAACTGGAATTTTTTGGCGATGATACAGAAGCCGTTAAAGATTTTGGCGCTGATTTTGTTTCCTCTATGTGTGAAAAATTATTAGAAATGGGTGCACCTGGCCTGCATTTTTACACACTCAATCAATCAGAAGCCACTTTACGCATCTGGAACAATATAAAACCATAGAATCTCTAATATGAAAAACATTCGGGTTTACCACCGCGGTCAGTTCGAAGTCGGGCAGTCGGTTCAACTCGAAAAAAATGCCGGCCATCACCTGCTTCGTGTGCTGCGACTAAAGAACCAGCAGGCATTTACCCTGTTTGATGGCAGAGGTAACGAGTATTGCGCTCAACTGGAAATATCCGGTAAAACCGCAATTGCACATATTAAGTCCTGCCGACAGCTCACTAATGAATCTCACTTAAAAATACACCTTTTACAGGGGATATCAAAAGGAGAGCGTATGGATTTTGTTATTCAAAAATCCATTGAACTGGGTGTGAATAAAATCACACCGGTTATCTGCAACCGCACCGTGGTTAACTTAAAAGGTGAACGACAGGATAAAAAAATTCAACACTGGCAGAATATTTCAATTAACGCATGTGAGCAGTGTGGGCGAAATTTTCTACCTGAAATATCAGCCATTACTCCTCTTGAAGATGCCTTGTTACAAAGCAATAGCACTACTGAGCATTTAAAACTACTACTCGACCCGCTATCAAATAGCTGCCTGAATAGCGAAAAAGCCAACAATAACTCCATTACCTTACTAATTGGTCCCGAGGGTGGTTTGTCGGAAAATGAAATAGAACAGGCCAGACAGTATGGATTCAGGGGCATTCAACTTGGCCCAAGGATACTGCGCACGGAAACAGCAGCACTTGCTGCAATTACAGCCCTGCAGGTACTGTGGGGAGATTTAGCTATTAGCCTGGATTAATCCAGACTAGTGTATTTACCTGTAAAGACTGTAAACAGGCTTTACCCTAAATTCATCAGTTGAGCACGCGAAAGTGCGCTAAGCCCATGAAAATATTAAATATTTTCATGGGCTGCTACTCACCCATTCGGTGAAGGCGCTAAGCCATAAATCAACAGTATGACCGAGGAGCGGGGAATTTAACAGGCTTCAGAACTGGACAACGAATAGACTATGAGAAGGTGCACATAATAGGATTTCGAAGCTTAACGACCTTACCTCAGATGGTATTACCAGATTATCTGCATGAGAGAGAGTTCCACCTCTCCAGCATGCCTAATGCGTGAGCACATCTTTGACAAGCAGCTCCAGTTTTTCAAGATCCATAATACTATATGAAACCTCATCAATTAGCACTTTTTCTTCAATCGCCGGATGAGCAACCTGCTCTTCGCTTTCAAGTATGTCATCTGCTTT
>VAOX01053064.1_pt1 | contig 26597 bp, 21 predicted proteins | sample 3393891 | NCBI WGS metagenome assembly VAOX01 (sample SAMN08290429, study PRJNA428436) | hydrothermal vent metagenome | isolation source: Deep-sea hydrothermal vent chimney | place: Indian Ocean: Southwest Indian Ridge | depth 2822 m m
GACCTGCGTAAGCGTATGCTGGATAATAATCTTGAGCTTGAAGTGAGTGAATCAGCGCTTGATAAACTTGGAGAAGCAGGCTTCGATGCGGTCTATGGGGCACGACCTTTAAAGCGCGCGATTCAGCAACATCTTGAAAATCCGCTGGCACAAGAAATATTAGCGGGTCACTTTCAGCCAGGTGAACTGGTTCATGTTGAGTTTAAAAAAGGTGATTTTAAGTTTAGCCACAAAAAGCAAACAGTCAGTATAGCTGAAACAGTATAATTATATGTAGGGCCTTTGTTCAATGGGGGCAAACCCCATTGAATTGAAAACATCTATACTTTTGCCAATAACCGGTCTAATGCGCGAGTCGTTAGTATGCGACGCAAGAACCCGAACAAGTGTGTAGGAAAAGTCACGTAGTAACGCTCTGCGGGGCGTCGTTTCTCAAGTGCTTTAATTACTTTGCTTAAAACTGCGTCAGGAGGAAGAGTAAAGGGTGCCACTGGACCTTCAGTTTCCAGTTTTTTAATAGTGCCTTTGTATGCTTTAGCATGAACGCTATTAGCATAATCAATATTTTTTCGAAACTGTATAATAGCATTTTGGCGAAAATTGGAAGTAATAGGGCCTGGCTCTATTAGTGAAATGTAAACTCCGCTTCCTTTAAGCTCTAGCCTTAAAGTATCGCTGAGGCCCTCAATTGCATATTTACTTGCATTATAAGCGCCTCGTAGCGGCATGCTCACTATGCCCAGTATTGAGCTGTTTTGTATAATGCGCCCGTAACCTTGCTGACGCATAATAGGGATGACTAAATTAGTGAGTTCTTGCCAACCAAAAACATTTGTTTCAAATTGACGGCGTAACGTATCACGGCTTAAATCTTCGACAGCCCCCGCTTGGCCGTAGGCGCCATTATTAAACAATCCGTAAAGAATGCCGCCAGTTTCCTTGAGTACCGCTTCAAAACCATGTTCAATAGAGCTGGAGCTGTTTAAATCAATTTGTAGTGAATTAAGCCCTGCTTTCTGCAGAGCTTCTATATCCTTTTCCTGACGAACACTGGCAAATACCTTATATCCACGTTCTTGTAGCCCTAGAGCGACGCAGCGTCCAATTCCGCTGGAACAACCTGTGATTAACACAGATCGTTGTTTTGAGATCCTGTTCATATTGATTTTGCCTATAATGTATTCTAATACTGTACTATCAGAGACAGTTTTTGTGTTGTGTGAAACAACGACTAATATACTAATAAAATGCTGGTTCAGTGATCAGGCCCAACAAAATGATACTCAATAAGGGTTTAGAACGAGGCGATAGCGTGTGAGAGTTACTAGTGAGTTCGGCATGCGCTGCGTTTAGAGAGATCATATTTTGAGTAAGTTGCTACTAGACATCCATTTTAGTGTTTGTTCACAACCTCTGATAGTAAACGATAATAACGAGTGCTGCATGCACAATTTAAGTATTTTTACACAGGATAATTCTGTTGAATAAACATAATAATAAAACCACAAACGACTTGCAGTTTGATATTAATGTAGGGGATACCCTGCAATTTCAATTAAAGAAGCAAGATGATATTCAAAAACTATACATTAAGCTTATAGGGTATTTACCAGCGCATAGTTTGATTGTCACAGCCCCTCGTCATGACGGCATCTTGGTGCCAGTGAAAGAGGGCGCTTCTGTGACAGTACGATTGCTCTCGGGTAATAGTGTGCTGGGTTTTGATTCAAGCGTCATCGCTGTGACAGGAAAGCCTTACCCGCATTTGCATATTGGCTGCCCGGTTACCACGGGCAAAATTGTGATTCGTCAGTCACAGCGAATTAATGGCAGTTTAATCATGTCAGTGCAAATTGAAAATATTAAAGATAAGACCTGTAAGCCACTGCCCGCTAAAACAACTGATATCAGCACATCGGGTGCCTTGATAGAATCTTCTGTGGAGTTAGGCTCCGAAGGGGAGTTAATCACTATTAAAGCGCGGGTTAATATTAGCGGCATTAATGAATATCTCACGATTCCTGCCATTATTCGTAATGTGCGATATGATCGTAGTAAAACCAGTGGTAGAAGTTATTACTACCATGGGGTTGAGTTTCAGATTTTGGAACAGCATGACAGCATGTTGTTACACGGGTTTGTTTACGAACAAATGATGGCGCTAACCCTATAATAGAGAGGTTAAAGTTATCGCTTACCTAAAGTAAAGGCTGGCAGTTTTTATTGGGGTTTGGACGCGATTGTCATTTTCGAAGCTTTTAAAGCCAATAGCAATTGTTAAAATAAGCGCTATACCTCCAAGCCATGAGAATACTTGTTGGCCTGTAATAGAGGAGGTCGAGTGTTTTGGATTTTTCTTTGGTCTTTTTCGATTTTTTTCAGCCAGACTTTTTCTTTTCCGATAGCCGGAAGTCGCTGGGTATACCTTGTTGTTTGCCATGCAATCAGGACATGCTGACTCAGTAATAAAAGCCTCCGACGCTTTCCGAGTATGTCCACAAGCCGTGCAACTGTTGTCGTTGCTTATTGGCACTAGTTCTAACATGACTTATTTTCCCGCTTTTGGATGCTTTGAACATCTCTTGTTATTTTTACTGCGTTTGGATGCTTTGAGCACCTCTTATTATTTTTACTGCGTTGGATGCTTTGAACATCTCTTGTTATATTTACTGCGTTTGGATGCTTTGAGCACCTCTTGTTATTTTTACTGCGTTGGATGCTTTGAGCATCTTCTTTTTATTAAGACCTTCTATTTATCCCTGCGATCTTTATTCATCCTTACGATCTTTATGACTCCTGCTTACCCTGGCCAATTATTTTTATTTGATGGCTCAGGTTTTTCCTTTTTCGCAGCTCCTTTTAAAGAACTTCTTCGAGTTCATGGTAAAGGAGTGTACAGCAAAAAAATACAGAAGAAAATTGAATTAAAGTAGGGGATTTAAACTTTTTTCTTTAGGATACATACGTCTGCAAGGGTTAATTAGCGGTTCGACATTTTTATGACATATAGGATGTTTATTATAAGGATTTATCAGGACGATTCATCCAGCTGCTCGCTTAAGCGTTGCTGTTGTTGCAGGGACCACATATTGGCGTAATGATTTTTTATATCAAGAAGCTCTTGATGGGTGCCTTGCTCAATGATTTCTCCATGTTCAATGACAAGTATACGGTCAGAGTCAACAATCGTTGATAAACGATGCGCGATAATTAGAGTGGTATGATTTACCGCAACAGAACGAAGGGCTTCAAGTATGCTTTGTTCCGAACGTGAGTCCAGTGATGAAGTGGCTTCATCAAAAACCATAATGCGAGGGTCTTTAAGAATAGCACGTGCAATGGCGACACGTTGTTTTTCTCCGCCTGAAAGTTTTAAACCGCGTTCGCCAACCATAGTATCGTACTGTTCAGGCAATGTTAAAATAAAGTCATGAATACTCGCAGTTTTGGCAGCTTGTATAACGTGTTGTTTATCAGCACCAGGGTTCGCATAGGCAATATTATAATAAATAGTGTCATTAAATAGCACAGTATCTTGTGGCACAATGCCGATAGCGGCGCGTAGACTTTCCTGAGTGACGTCGCGAATATCCTGGTCGTCGATTAGAATCGCTCCCCCAGTGACATCATAGAAACGAAACAATAATCGAGCAAGTGTTGATTTACCTGCGCCGCTGGCACCCACAATAGCGACTTTCTCGCCGGCGCCAATGGTGAAATTTAGATTTTTAAGAATTGCACGATCATGGTTATAGTGAAAATTAATATGATCAAATTTCACAATCGCCTTATCTACTTTCATATCAACGGCATTTTCTTTGTCTACAATTTCAGGATTTTCCTCGAGCAATTTGAACATACGATCCATATCTGACAAGGCATGTTTCAGTTGGCTATACACGATGCCTAAAAAATTAAGTGGGATAAACATTTGTATCATAAAGGCGTTAACCAATACCAAATCACCGATGGTGAGTTCTTTATCGACAACCCCTTGAGTCGCCATTACCATAATGATCGTTACGCCTATCGCAATGATTGCACTTTGCCCTACGTTGAGTGCTGATAACGAGGTCTGGCTTTTTACTGCGGCATCTTCCCATTTTTGTAAAGTTGAATTGTAGTTATGCATTTCCATTTTTTCGTTGCCGAAATACTTCACGGTTTCATAGTTAATCAAACTATCGATCGCTTGATTATTTGCTTGCGAATCCATCGTATTCATTTCAATGCGATACTTCATGCGCCACTCAGTAATAATCATGGTGACGGCGATATAAATAAATACAGTGCCAAAGGTAACGATGGCATACCATACGCTGTAGTAGCTCAACAAGATGATTGCAATCAAGGTGACTTCAATCAATATAGGAATAATACTAAAGACCATATAATTTAGTAGGGAGCTGACGCTACGAGTGCCACGCTCAAGATCACGTGTAATAGCGCCCGTTTTGCGATCCAGGTGAAAGCGTAACGAAAGCTTATGCATGTGTGCGACTACCCGAGAGGACATGCCTCTCATGGCGCCGTGACGCACACGCGCAAAAACGGAATCACGTATTTCGTTAAAAAAGGCGCTACCAATGCGAAGCGCTCCATAAGCCAGTAACAGCATCAAAGGTAGTATCAGTTGAGTTTGGCTTGGATCAAGAGAGTCTATAATGCCTTTCAAGGCTAGAGGCGCGCCGACCATGGCCACTTTGGCGAGTATTAAGGCGATGAGAGCGATGATTACCCGTTTACGGTACTCCCATAAATAAGGGAGTAGGCTACGTAAGGTGTGCATGTCGTTGCGTTTATCATTGGGGAGCGCTGTTTGCTTGCGATACATGTTATGTTTTTCACTGTGAGGATGGTGGTTAGTATTGATTGAATTTAATGCTAATACCATACCCTGAAAGAAATATTATTATTACAGGTTAACAGGGCTTTGAAATATGTATGAGGTGGTAGATTGGTGATTGCCGTGATGCGTCTTCTTGTTTATAGGTTAACTCCGAGAGGTGATTGTATTTGTAGAGTTGTATGTCTATTGTCCCCCCTGTAAAATAGAGTCAATTAGTGCGGGACTCAATTAATGCCCGCATAAGTATTTTCATATACCCTGGTAAGCGTGCTTAATATGCATCGTTTAGGAGAAATAGTTGGATGCCAATTTACGAATACAAGTGTACTGAGTGTGAACATCAGCTCGAGAAATTACAGAAAATGAGTGATGACCCATTAAAAAGCTGTCCTGAATGTGGAAAAGAGGCTCTTCAGAAGTTGATATCAGCAGTAGGGTTTCGTCTAAAGGGTGGTGGCTGGTATGAAACAGACTTTAAAACAGGCGATAAAAAGAATATTTCCAAGTCTGATAATAAGGCTAAGCCTTCGTCGGACAGCAAAAAAAGTACTACCTCTGAAAAATCAAAATCGAGCAATAAAAAATAGCCTGCTTAGTGGCCGATATTGTCTATAAGTGTCTGAATCTTCGAGTAATGGAGTATGAACTTCTTGCACCATTTAAGTTCAACACGTAAGATTCTGTCTTTGCTGGATTTCTAGAAATTACGCCAGTTTTTCGGAAAGTTTTACATAGCGCTCATTGGGCTGTTTAGAACCAACACGGTAGAAGTGCTATCTATGCCGTGAATATAAAATCAATTGTTGATCCATTTGATTTTGACAACCTGTCCCTGGGTTGTGGGAAACTTTGATTTAATCAGAGTTCTTTTTTAGATATTTACCAAAAGTCGAATTCATATTATGAGAACACACTATTGTGGTCACGTTAACGAGACCAATACTGACCAGGAAGTTGAAGTTTGCGGTTGGGTTTACCATCGCCGGGTTCATGCGGGCGCTATATTTATTGATTTGCGTGACCGTGAAGGGGTGGTGCAGGTGGTTTTTAACCCGGATCAGCCTGAGTTATTGGCACAAGCTGAAGTGGTTCGCACCGAATATGTGATTCGCGTAAAGGGGAAAGTTGTTCCGCGTCTTGAAGGTAAGGCGAATGATAAACTCGCCTCCGGGAAAATCGAAATTGTAGCGCATGAGCTAGAAATATTTAATGCTTCCAAAACGGTGCCTTTTCAAATTGATGACACCGAAATCTCTGAAGAATTGCGACTGAAATATCGTTATATCGATTTACGCCGTGCTGAAATGCGAGATCGCATCATTCAACGCGCGAAAATTACACGTGCGATTCGCCATTCATTAGATGATCAGGGTTTTCTTGAAATTGAAACGCCTATGCTCACCAAAGCGACTCCTGAGGGCGCGCGGGATTATCTCGTCCCTAGTCGCACTCATCCAGGAAGTTTTTTTGCCTTGCCGCAGTCCCCACAGATATTCAAGCAATTGTTAATGGTGTCTGGTATGGATCGTTATTATCAGATAGTACGTTGTTTCCGCGACGAAGATTTACGTGCAGACCGACAACCAGAATTTACCCAGCTAGATATCGAAACCTCATTTATTGATGAAGATGAAATAATGACTATCAATGAAGATTTGATGCGGAGTTTGTTTAAATCCGTGCTTGATGTAGATTTACCGAAACCATTTCCACGTATGCGTTACGAAGAAGCGATACGACGTTTTGGCTCAGATAAGCCAGACCTGCGAATTTCACTGGAACTAATTGAAGTCAGTGACTTGATGAAAGACGTAGAGTTTAAGGTGTTCTCGGGTCCAGCGAATGATGCGCGTAGTAGAGTCGTGGCATTGCGTGTTCCTAATGGCACTAAGCTGAGTCGTAAACAAATTGATGATTACACTAAGTTTGTCGGTATTTATGGCGCTAAAGGTTTGGCGTATATCAAAGTGAATGATTTGAGTCAGGGCAGCGAAGGCTTACAGTCACCGATTAAAAAGTTTTTACCTGATGACGTACTCGAAAAAATCATGCAGCGTGTAGAAGCTGAAACGGGAGACCTGGTATTCTTTGGTGCGGATAAAGCCAATGTAGTGAACGAAGCGATAGGCGCATTACGTGTTCGTGTTGGCGAAGACATGAATATTGTGGCTGATGGCTGGAGTCCTTTATGGGTCGTTGATTTTCCAATGTTTGAGTGGGATGAGAAAGGCAAACGGTATACCTCGTTGCATCATCCGTTTACGGCACCTAAAGAAGATCATCTCGATAAATTGGAATCAGACCCGGAGAACTGTGAGTCGCGTGCTTATGATATGGTACTGAATGGTACTGAAGTAGGTGGTGGTTCGATGCGAATTTATCGTTCGGAAGTGCAAAAACTGGTATTCAAACACTTGGGGATTAGCGACGAAGAAGCCCAGGATAAGTTTGGATTTTTGTTAACTGCTCTGGAATATGGCTGTCCTCCACATGGCGGTATTGCTTTTGGTATTGATCGTTTAGTGATGTTAATGACAGGTGCAAGTTCTATACGCGACGTAATGGCATTTCCAAAAACCCAATCTGCAGCTTGTTTGCTAACGGATGCGCCTTCGACGGTAAGTGATGAGCAGTTGAAAGAACTCAATATTAAATTGCGTAAGAAGCCTGGCGAAGAAGTAACGTAATGTTGATAGTTAAATGTTATTGAACTTATAGGGGTCGGACCTATGTAAGCTGCTGATTAAATAGATAAATACACGCCAAGTGTAACTATTTTATTTGATCAGCAATATTGTCTAAGCTGGTGAGTTAAATAGCTTAAGTTTGTCTTTAATTTTATTTATTGTTTCAAATGGTACCAACGGTATATTTGTAAAAAGTATATAATATTGAAGAATTTTTCTGGCATATTATGAAGTCACCCTCAAAATCAAAAAATACAATTTCTACTCGAAATGTCACGGCCGAAACAAATTGTATTCGTGCGATGCTTGTCGATCGACATAATCTTAATAGTAAAGAAAAGCGAAAACGTAGTGAGTGGGCATTATTTTTTGAGCTACGTAATGGTACTGGCCGAAAAAATAAAACGTTACGAAAAAAGGATCCTCCTCGTTATATTGATGCCTTCGCGATTAACCTATGGCCGAGTAAAAAACATCGACGTATCGCTTACGAAATCAAGGTCTCCAGAGCCGATTTTTTGAAGGAATTGAAGTCTCCGAGTAAGCGTCAATGGGCGATTGAAATAAGCAATCAGTTTTACTTTATTGCGCCACAGGGGATTATAACGCTCGAAGAATTACCTGATGGATGTGGCTTGCTAGAAGTTGTGGATGATGAAATTGTTGATGTTGTAAAGGCGCCTATTACAGAGGCGCGGGATTTTTCGATGACGGAATTATGTGCAGTGGCGAGGCAGGCAATGAATCGTGAGCTAATGACAGATAAAAAATTCAAGTATATTGATTCTGACATGACCGATATCGAACTTGATGCGTTAATCGAAAGTAAGCTATCAAGTTATATGAAGCGCAAGATCGAACGGGAAGTTTCGGCCAGGATGAAAAAATTGAATTGCGTAGAATAACTTCAAACAATAATAAAGAGCAAATTAGCTCGGTTTTAGTTGTCGCTAGTCAATTATTTTTCATTACCGCTATATTATACTAGATTTTGATCTTTGGTTTGAGGAGGCTTAAGTATTATTAATACTGCAGCAACATTCTCACGTCTGGTTAATAAGATTCGATATGAACTTAGGTGTTCATCAACATCGAAATGATTTCGATGTTGATAGTGTGAGATCTTACCTAGACTTTTACAGGAATGATGTATATTCTCCTTTCTTACTTTTTTGGCATTGAATGATAGGATTATAGAATGAAAAATATGAGAAAATACGTTGTTGCTATTGCAGCTGCTGCCATGTTGTTAGTCAGCACGGCCTGGTCTGCTGATGATGCGTTCATCATTAAAACTACCACTAAGTCTGTAGAAGATGTGGTGAAGACAATAAAAGCCTATACGAAAAAAATGAAGTGGGTCTATATTGGTGAGAACAAAATCAAAAAGAAGACTGTTGTTATTATTAAATTCTGTGTTAAGAAAGCTGGTAAAATGGCATTTAAAGCAGGTTTAAAGATAAGCGCATTGGTTCCATGTGGTAATGTTGGTGTATACAAGAATAAGAAGGGTTTAACTGAAATTTCAATGTTACATCCTAAATACATGAACGTTGTTTACCCTAATAAACATCTTGAAGCTGCAGGAAAAATTGTAACGCCAATGTTTATTAAAATGATGGACGAAATTGTTAAGTAAATAATCGTAATATTAAATGCGCTTGTCGAGCCAGTAGCGTCTAGTTTGATTAGTGCATTTAATTCTAACCTTTCAAATCTCATTCTTTATAACCACGAATTCCTAAGCCGCAACTAGTCTTTCCTATAATATAGAAATGCGTAGATGCGCGAAATTACTGCATTTATAATGTTCGCCTTATAAAAATAGCGAAAGCGTAGAACTGCTAATTATTTTTACAGGTAATAGCTTCATATTTTGGTTCGAAGTCAACACTGTTTGTTACAGAATATAGCGTAGGTCTCTTGAGTCTAAATGACTTTTACGCTAGTACACTTTAATGTAACTAATAGTTGTAAGGGACTAGAAAATGCAAAAGTGTTCAGTGTTAGTGGTACGCAGGTGTCTGGTGGCGGGATTGTTAATGAGTTTATTATTTATCTCTTCTTATGCCAATGCGAAGGAATATCTTGGGTTGAATCTGGGTGAAGAGGGTAAGAAGGTCCATGCAAAACTAAAGAGTTCTAGTGCATCTTTTAATATGGGTTACGGATACAAAGGACAGAGAGTCCTATCCATGACAAAAATTAATGTCTATCAGAGATTTTCGAAGTATGGTCGCTTAAAGAAAGGCTGGTTATATTTTTCACCGGAATATAAATTGTACAGAATCTCAGTCATCTGGCGCGATGCGGGAGATACTTATAAGATGCTTAAAGACGCACTTGATAGCAAGTATGGCCATGCCAATAAAATGGGCGGTGGTTTTAGAAGTACCTATCATTATCGTGATGGTATGGTGTCAATTAAGCTCACGCGTAATACCTTCGGCTTTGGTGATGAGCAAACGACTTCGCTCGAGTATATTTACACTCCAGTATTGCAAGAGGTGAGTAGGGCCAGACGTGCGATCGAAAAAAGAATCAAGCAGAATAATGCCAAAAAGGCTGCCGGCGATTTGTAAACTTGGACAAAAAATAAAATATTAAGCTGTGTTATAGTTTTTGTGTCTTAGAATCGGTTTTTGCAAATTATGAGTACAGAATACAAGCGTCCTGAGTCAGTATTGCTTATAGTGCACGCCTGTGGAGGTCAGGTGTTGTTGTTAAATAGAATGAGTCCTCAAGGTTTTTGGCAATCGGTCACTGGTAGCCTGGAATGGGGAGAGTCGCAGACTTCAGCAGCGCGGCGGGAATTACAAGAAGAAACAGGAATATCAGTGGGTCGGGTGAAGAAGGTGCCCTGTTCCTTGGGTGCTACTGATTATTCTGTTCAGGCCAATACCCTGTGGCATCATCCCGAAATAAACTGTTTTCCTATTACATCACCTTGGCGACCGAAATATGATCCTGAAATAGACTACAACTTTGAGCATGTTTTCAGCATATATTTCGATCTAGTTCCTATAATACTATTGTCACGTAAAGAACACTCTGAATATCAATGGTTTACAAAGAATTTAGCGGTAAAGAAAGCCTCTTCATACACCAATAAAAAAGCGATACACGATATAGTGCCTGATCCGGTATAAGAAAAAGTCCAGGATCAGAGCTGGATTTCGATATCCAGCTGCTTACCCTATGAACATATTTTTCGAGGCTCTCCCAAACTGGATATAGGCCAAGTGACTGTTTCCCTGATAATATCTATAAATTCCCACATATTGGTATAACTATGACATCTTTGGCAATTCATGACTTCTCAATTCTTGACGAGAAATCCTGTGATGAGCGTATCCAGACTGCACGTGATATTTTAGGTAAGCGGCTGGTTATTTTGGGCCACCATTACCAACGTGATGAAGTTTTTAAACATACTGATTTCGCAGGTGATTCACTTAAATTGTCGCGCGAAGCAGCGCAATCAGACGCTGAGTATATTGTTTTTTGCGGTGTGCATTTTATGGCCGAGGTTGCTGATATATTGTCTCGACCTGAGCAGGTTTCAATTCTACCTGACTTGGGTGCAGGGTGCTCAATGGCGGATATGGCGAATCTTGCCAAAGTTGAGAAGTCATGGAGAGAGCTGCAATCTGTGTTGAAGCCAGACGAGCAAGTGACGCCAGTGACTTATATAAATTCCGCTGCAGATTTAAAGGCATTCTGTGGTCGTCATGGAGGAGTTGTTTGCACCTCAACCAATGCACGTAAAATTCTCGACTGGAGTTTTAGTCAGCGAGAAAAAATATTGTTTTTCCCCGATCAACATTTAGGGCGTAATACTGCCTATCAAATGGGAGTTGCGTTAGAAGAGATGGTTGTCTGGAATTATGATATGCCTATGGGCGGCTTAAGCGCAGAGCAAATTCATAATGCTAAGATGATTCTGTGGAAGGGGTTTTGTTCCGTTCACCAAGTATTTACGACTCAACAAATCGATGATTTCAAGCAAAAGTATCCTGAAACGAAAGTGATCTCTCACCCTGAAAGTTCATTTGAAGTTTGCCAACAATCTGATTATGTGGGGTCCACAGAGTTTATTATTCAAACTATTGCTGATTCTGAACCTGGTACACGTTGGTTGGTCGGTACTGAGTTGAATTTGGTGAACAGGTTAAATAATCAATTTAAGCAAGAAAATAAGCCGATCCATTTTATGTCGCCCACTATATGCATGTGTTCAACGATGTTTCGGATTGATCCTCAGCATTTATTATGGTGTTTGGAAAATCTTGTACAAGGCAATATAGTGAATCAGATTAAAGTCGATGAGCAAGAAGCTGAAATGGCGCGTTTGGCTTTAAATCGAATGTTAGAAAACTCTTGATGATTTGTTTGACGTCACGGCATTGTTAAGTAAAACATCAATAACTTCATCACTTATAGCGAAATCGATGATTACGCTATAACGAACCTTGGGGCTTTAGAAAGGCACCATTACATATGCTTTAGAGTCGAGTTTTAGTTTGTTGGGCCCCTTGCTTGGTTAATCCTGAAATATCCCAAATGCGCAACGTTTTATCGCGACTTCCAGAAACCAGTTTTGAATTGTTCGCGAAAAAAGCCAACGTGGTAATGCTATCAGTATGGCCCGCAAGGTTGGCGATGACTTTGCCGGAAGATAGCTCCCAAATCAAAATACTCTCGTAATTACTCGCGGTAGCGGCATATCGACCATCTTGCGAAACAGCCAAAGTGGTGTAGGCAAAAAATTTTTCGCCACTGGTCCAAATGGGTTTTTTGGTCTTTAAGCTCCATAATCTCAGTTTTCCATCATCAGTCATAGAGACCACTTTCGTTCCATCAGGGGTAAAATTGGCAGATTTGATTGTCCAGTTATAACCTTTCAGGACGGTAGTGATTTTATTTGTTTCAAGGTTGATAATAAATAAATCAGCTGTATTGCCATATTCTGATGCGAGCAGAGTTTTTCGATTGTTGGAGTATTCAAACAGTTTATTAATAGGGCGCGTTAACATCAGCGTTTTGGTGATTTTGGGAAATTGGCTAAAAGTATAAAACAATAATTGCCTCTTTTCGTAGTTCGCTTTAACCCATCCAGTGCCTTCAGGGCTAAATAGTACCGGCGAAGTGAAATTATCGTTCGTTTTTTTCGAAGCAATATTCTGGCCCTTTATGATATCCCATAATTGATAGCGCCCCGATTTAGCTGTAAACAGGCGAAGCGGTGCATGGGAAATACCAGTCTTGTCTGCTGACGATTCACTAAACTGTTGAGAGACTTGCCCACTATCAATGTTTAGTAAGCGTGCATTGCCACGCCTCAGTACAATGATTGCACTTTGATTATTAACCTTTATAATCCGCTCAATCCAATGGTTAAATGTTTGGGTCCGTAATAGCTTGTTGTGACTTAAAAATATTTTAAGTGTACGGTTTGCGTACTCCAATTTAAATTTTTTGATAATAGCTTGATGGTTGGGAGCAGATACCTTTATTTTGTACTGACCTATTGGCAGCTCCATGTTGTCGTCGTATTTTAAATTTGAGTCAAGAAATTCCACACGAGCATTTTGAGGGGAAACGTCAACACTAAAGCTATATTTCTTAGTAGGTTTTTCATTGAGTTTTTTTAGTGTAGGCTTTAATAGATAACTGTATCCCAGTTTCTTATGGATTAGACGTTTACTTGATAAATATCCGGGCTTCTTAAGAGTGACGGTATAGTCATCCTTAGAGGGTTTAACAAAAACATAAGGTGTTATGCCGCGAAAAGTGCCATTAATATAAATTTTTGCTTGTGAGGGGATAGATTCAATCTGAAAGTAGTCCCCCCCTTTAACGACTCGCAATTCAGTGATGTAATGAACACCTCGATTCTTGTCTTTTGAGAAGGGGTTGGAGACCTCGTTAGTGTTTGTTATATTATTTGTACCCATATCGGTGCTTAACGGGGGTGTTGTAGCGGGTTTTGACGGTGAAATATTCCAATAAGTAATAGCCACGACTAATGATAGGGTCGCTATTGTACCCGTGAGTAATAATATAGATCGATTCCAGCCAGTGCTTTTATTAGGTTTAATATCGTGGTGTATACGGGTATTGAGCTGTGTCCTTGTTAAATCAGGCATATCCTGATTGTTTAATGCTTCTATTACGGCGCCGACAGTTTGCGGTCTGTTTTCTGGATAAATTTCTAAAAGCCAATCGACAATGCTTAAAAAGAAATGGTTGTAGATTGATGCCCCTGCTTGTGTTGAAGGTACTAAGGGATCACTACTGCTGACATGCAAACTATTAAAGCGGTCCAGGGCATTCATTGGTGGTTTGTTTGATAAGGCGTGATATAGGGTTGCACCAAGGCCATACAAATCTGTGGCAGCAGTCTGCTGGATGTTTCCGGTATATTGTTCGAACGGGGCAAATCCTTCAGTGACAATGCCAGTGAGTGATTGTGTTTGACGCGTAAGTGCTTGCCGTGCAGATCCGAAATCAATTAATAATGGTTCACCTTCATTGCGCAGATAAATATTGCTAGGTTTAATGTCGCGATGTAAAAACCCCTGGTCATGTATTGCCTTAAGGCCTTTGAGAATACTTGTCATCAATTCGAGCAAGGTTGACTCGTCAGGGCGAGGGTGTTTGAGTAAGAATTCTTTTAGGGTTTCGCCATGTTCATATTCCATTACCAGGTAAGCGGTACCATTTTCTTTGAAATAACGAATGACCCGTACGATATTGGTGTGCTTAAACCTCGCGAGTGTACGACCTTCTTCGATGAATTGTTCAAGACCGTATTCAAAACTTTCAGTATCGCTATCAGTTCTTGGGATGACTGTACTTTCGTCGGCACGCCAGGCTAAATGTACGGGCAGGTATTCTTTTATCGCGACGATATGTTTTAGGCTGGTATCCAGTGCTTTATAGGTGATACCAAATCCACCAGAACCTATAGATTCAATTATTTCATAATTGTCGAGCCGAGAGCCGTTTGGCAAGGCATGGTTAATATTTTGAGTGCGCATGCAAACTATTTTCCGCGGTCGGGTTTGAAGGGGTTCTATATTAATCGAATTTAAAGTGATTTCGGTTTAATTATAGAAATCTTTATAACTGTTAAATAAAGTATGGTTTTGTATAAATGATCGGCTATTTTGCAAAAGTGTTAGCTGATCATCAGTTTAGCAGGAATGTTGAATATGAACGGTGAACCAGTAGTGGGGGGAGAGCTTTAAGGGTTTCAGTATGAATAATATAACGCACAATAGAGGAACGTCAGAATAAAAAGGGAGAGGCTGGTGCTCTCTCCCTTTAACATTACAGTTACAAAATAACGTTTAAGAGCTTATTGTTAGTCCTGTAGTAAAAGGTATCAAGCTGTTGTAAGCAAAATTTCGTTTTAGTCTTGCTGCCTGCATAACGGCAGGCAACCTCGATGTCCTTGCGTCTGGATTGATCCTTTTTCATGTAGGCTGCTCCAGAAACACAAGCCTTATTATCGATAGCTGTCTTACCAAGAGAGCAAGAGAACTGAAGCTCTCTTGGGTTATGTGCCAGATAGGAGCGTGAATAAAAACCCATTGCGTTAAAGCAGTGTCGGCGTAAATGAGGATTTTGCTTATTACAGAGGACTGCAAATCTTGCAATTTGCCCCAAGCTTTTATTGCGTGAGAGGAGAAAGCGTAAACAGGCAGAAGGGTAGTTGCTTTTTGTACTGCAAAAGTCTAATGCCAGCGTAATTTCTTCTGAGCGTCGCTTAGTGCCTTTAAATAGCCGGCGTTTAATGTCACCGCTTAATTGCATAAATACCCCTGTTTCACAATAATAGCGCATTGCTTTACCCGGGAACTCTTTGCAATAGTTCGTTGCGTCTCTTGTATCACCAGCGATTTTTGCCATGGCATGCCCGACACCATGTGCACAATTTCCTTTAAAGAAATCGGCGACTACTGACTTGCTATTTTTGCATGCGTTATTAACATCGCTGGCAAATCTCTTAAGTTCTTTTTTGCTGAGTTTGATTTTGCTTGTTGCATGACTGTGCTTATGTTGTCCAGGCTTATGGTTTTGGTAATCTTTGCCTAGTTTAGTAAAGTAAACTTTATAAACACCGTGTACGCAGGCGTAAGTGCAAGTGTTGCCGCAAAGTTGCATGCCAACGTTAAGGTCACCTTCGGCTTCGCCAATTACTTTACCAAGCGAATGGGCGACTCCATGGCAAGACGGATTTTTCTTATCGAGATAAGCGCCAATTTGTTTGACGCCAATAAGAGGTGCGTATTCTTTATAAATCGAGTAAAGGCTTAGCTTGTATTTTTTTCGATTATTGTATTTATCCCGAAAGCTTTTGTCTGCTTTGTCTCTGGCGGCTCCGGTAAGCTTACCGTGCGCTAAAATTTGTTGTGATTTGCTAGCATTGGCTGAGCTAGACTTATCTGCTGATATAACATTTCCTGTAAATACGAGAATAGCGAACAAAAGAAAAATGGATAGCCGGTGCATGTAGATCCTCCTGGATAACTAAAATACTTCGCCATATTATGCAATTTTATTGAGCAGGAAACCAGAGAATAATAGTTGAAAACAATACTAATTTGTCACACTAAATTAGTAGCCTTTGGTATGAGTTTAATTGACACTCAGTATTGTCGAATTAATGGTAGGGGGTGTTTGATAGTTAAATTTGATTGTCGCATGCCCTCGCCAGATAGTGGCTTGAAGGCCGTTTTTGTTTTGGGCTCTCTTTTTTGTTCTATTTCTATTGAATAGTGAATCTACTCTACCAGATTAAATTAGAGGGTATTGGTCGTTTTCTTGAGCTTTGTCTTCGTTTTTATCCATTTTTCAAATTGATTGGCCGTCAGTGGATGAGAAAAATAGTATCCCTGAAATCTTGTGCAACCAAGTTTGACTAGAATATCAAGTTGCTCTTTAGTCTCTACTCCTTCAGCAATAACTTTTAGATTCATGTGTTGTCCCATCGCAATGATAGTTTCTACTAATGGATGTTCTGTTTCTTTAATAAGTTCGTGGACAAAGACTTTATCAATTTTGAGAATATCCATTTCCATGTCTTTAAGATAAGCGAGCGATGAATAACCAGTGCCAAAATCATCCAATGCAATCTTAAATCCAGCCTTTCGTAATACTTTAAGCTTATTTATGGTGTCTTGTATATCAAGCAACAGAGCAGTTTCTGTTAGTTCGAGTGTTATCTTCTTTGCGCTAATTGAATACTTATTCAAAATTTGAGTCAATGACCTTAAAAATTCAGAATTACCAAACTGCCAGGCGCTAATATTGATCGACATATGTCCTCGAAATGGGGCGCGACTATTGTCCCAGGCTCGCATCTGTTCACAAGCGGAATTCAAAACCCATTCACCGATTTTGTGAATGAGTCCTGTTTCTTCTGCGATAGAAATAAATCGATCTGGGGAGACGTGTCCAAGATCCGGGTTGTACCAGCGAAGCAGTGCTTCAACGCCAATATTTTTACCATTTGCACTGGTTTGTGGTTGAAACTTCAGGCTGAGTTCATTGTTTTCAAGTGCGTGACGCAATCCTCTTTCAAGTAACAAGCGCTCATCAGCGGCCTTTTGCAGGCTGGGTTCGAAAGCTTGAACATTGCCTCTGCCCATATTCTTGGCACGATAGAGCGCCATGTCTGCGCGACGCATAATATCGAGTTCGCTATCCCCCTGCTCAGGAAAAAGAACGACACCAATACTAGCGCCAATATTAAGAATCCGATCGTCTAGAAAAAGAGGTTTAGACAGGTCTGACACAATTTTATTGGCAAGGGTATAGGCTGATTCTTGAATGGCAGTGTCGTGAAGTGAAGGGTCCTGGCTAATAACTGCCGCAAATTCATCGCCGCCGATACGGGCAAGATATATTTTTTCACCGGCGATCTCGCGCAATCGCTGAGCGACCAGTTTGAGGACGCTATCGCCAACATCATGACTGAGTGCATCATTAATTGTTTTAAAATGATCCAGATCAATAAGTAACATGGCACCTGAAGTTAGACGGTTGTGGGTTAATACTTTTGTCAGGTGTTCATGTAATGAAGCCCGATTGGCTAAGCCAGTTAAATAATCGGTGTATGCCAGTTGTCTGATGTGTTGGGTTGCATTAATTCGTTCTAACTCGGAACCCGCGCGTGCGGCAAATATTTCTAATATAGGTTTTAATCTATCTTGCTTATTGATAGGTTTAGTGTCTACGGCTGCTATTAATCCTACAGGTTCGTCATTTGCTTTAAATATCGGAGAGGCAATGTAGCCTACTGCGCTTAGTTCTTTTAGAAATAAATCTTTAGGGTGAGACTCTCGTACATTTTCGAAGTAAGCCAAACTTTTACAGCTTAATATTTCTTTGCAAGGAGAGCTAGGAAGGTCGTAGCTTATGTTGTCGCTAATAGCATTATTGGTGCAAAGGGCAATAGTATTAATTCGGTCGGGATTATTTTTATCTATAAGACCTATAAAGGCGTACTCAACGTCAAATAATTTTCCAAGATTGAGTACCATGTGCTGGAAAAAAGTCTCACCGGCATGACCTGAAACGCCGATAGCGATATCTTTTATAGCTTGTTCTGTGCGATTGCGTTCGGTAATATCTCGAACAATAGCTTGTAAATAGACTGTATTGTCTATTTCTAATCGATTAAGACTAACCTCTGCATCAAAAGGCGAGCCATCAAGATGTAAATGTTGCCAGACAAAAAACTGAGGCTCTCCTTGTAACGCAATATTTATTCTCTTCATCGCCTTGTTAATGGATGTTTCGCCGTCGGGCTGAAATTCCGGTGAAAAGGCAATAGGTGTATTGTTGATAATATCTTCTCGCTTACATTGAAACATTTCCAGGGTTTTCTGGTTACAATCAATGAATTTTTCGGAACTCATCAGAAAAATCGCGTCGTTTGCAGTTTCAAATAACATATGATATTTACGTGAACTACTGATTTCCTGGAGTTCAGCATTTTTAATATTAGTAATGTCCCGCCCTTCAGGAATCAGCATATTGATTTTTCCGTTCTTGTCACGAATCGGTTTTATCGAAAAATCAATATGGTGAATATTGCTTTCAGTATCAGTCAGCTGAATTTCAAAACGCATGAACTCACCATTCGCTGCTTTATTTATTGCGCTGCGCAAGCGTTTCTGTAAGTCGGGATTGTTGTTGAACCAAGGGGTTTCCCAGAAATGCTGGCCGATAACCTCGGCACTGGATAAATTTCCTAGTGCCAGGGCTGTTTGGTTGGCTTCGAGTAGTATTCCTTTCGGACTTAATAGTCCTAGCATTTGAAATGTCTGATTGAATATTGCGCTAAATCGGGCCTCGGCGACGTTGATAATTTTCTTGGATTGTTCTTCTGATTTTTGTAGCTGATTGATGTGGTTGATGACTGCTAGTGACATACACATTAATAATACGACTAATGCAAATCGAATACCCTCATCGAGAAAGAAATAACTATCAATGACACCTGTACGTGCGAGTGCCAAACTTAACCAGCCTGCAAATGAAAATACAAGGCCAATGACAAAAAATTGTGCTGTAAGATTTTGTTGTTTCCAGCAGGTGATGCCTACTACCAATAAATAGGCCGGTGTCAAAAGAGCAAAGGGTATCATTAACCTAATAGTGACGTGATAGTCTGCGATAGGCTCTAAAGCAAATAATGTTATCCAGCTTAATACTAGTCCGTAGTGGACTCTCTGAAAGGCTGTATTTTGTGTGGTCGGCAGTAATAGTACTCTGCCATAGTATAAAAACGCAAGCATCGACAGGCTTAGTAACATCGGAATAAAGTGGCGGCTGCTGCCAATGTAGTTTTCGTTAAAAAGTTGTTGTGCATATCCGTCATAGAATAAATAGGTCGCGCCAATAGTGGCTGCAAAGGCTACTAGAAACAGGTAACTCGGTTTTCGAAAAGCAATATAGAGAAATAGGTTGATTAGTAGAATCGCGATTAACAATCCATAATATGTCCCAATCCAGAATGATTCAGCACGGTCGTGGGCAAAAAAAGCTGTCTCAGTCCAGAGACGTAAGTTGAGGCTGATTGCGGCGTGACTCTGAAATCTCAAATAGAGAGTGGTTTGCTGATCAGCGGCAAGAGACAGTTTGAATATTATTCGACGGTGCGGTAAATCCCGATTACGATAGGGACGAAGGTTTCCTGACTTTCGTACAGTCCAGTCCCCTTTGTTGTCATTTTGGGTGTATAAGTCTAGGTAATGTGTGTTGGCAAAGCTCTGGTCAAGTAACCAATTGGTTTGAGATGAGTTGTTGTTAAGTGTGATTCGAACCCAGTAGACTGATTTTGTAAAACCCAAATTAGGCGCGTGTTTGTTAAGGATTCTAAAATTCTTTCGATTTTTTTGTTGGCTCACTTCATTAATAGTTAACTTGCCCTCAGCATCTTCGAGTACGCTCATGTGTTGTCCAAATTGGTATTTTGATTTGGAGTCCTTTAAGGTGAGTGGCGTGTCAGCCAGGCTGCTGGGACTTACAATGTAGCTTGCCATGCCAAGAATAAGAAGTAGAAGTCTTGAATTAAATGTTTGTCTTGAAATGGCTGGTTTAGTGATAGCGCTGGAGTTTATTGTTGATTTGTGGCCACTGTTTATTGGTGGGCAAATACAGAAAAGCAGAGTTTGTTGTTTAGATTCCATTAGGCAAATACAGACTTCCTTTTTCTTATATATTAAGATATAAAGCGTCAGATTATGAAAAAGTATAGATTAAAATTAGTGACTGTGTGGGTAAAGTAGTTGCACAGTTGGTGTGGCTATTAAGTTGGTTTAAACTGCGGGTGGTAACATGCGTTGAGATCTTTTATTGGTGTATGAAGCAAATATATATTCTTGGCAGGATTTCACGCTAAGTTGCTTAATTACGATAATGCAATAGAATTACAGGTTATAGAGAGAGCTATAAAAATTTATTATGGGTGTTATAAAAGACAATCGTACTTTAATATCAAGTACTGATTATTCCAGTCAAGCAGTTGTGTTGGTCCACGGAATTTGGGTGGGTTCTTGGGTAATGAGTAAGCTTGCCCATCGTTTTTCATCGGTAGGGTACGCCACTTACAAATTTGCCCATCAAACGGTTAAAAAATCGCCTCTACAAAATGCTCATTTGCTCGCCGAATTCGTTAAATCGATTGATCAGCCGGTAATACATTTTGTTGCCCATAGTCTTGGTGGCCTGGTTTTGCTTCATTATTTGAATCTTGATTCACATACTAGAAGCGTTAAACCAGGAAGGGTCGTTTTTTTGGGATCACCCTTAAAGGGCTGTGATCGTGCTCCTCGCGTATTAAAAATTCCTTTTGGGCGCCAATTACTAGGTCATAGCGTGCAGTCTGGTTTGTTGGGGTCTGAATTGTCTATTCCATCAAATGCTGAGTCGGGAATGGTTTGCGGTAATATTGGCATTGGAGTCGGCTTACTGATGGGGTCATTTCGTGAGCCTAATGATGGCATAGTCGCAGTCCGAGAAACCCGGTTGACAGGCTTAAGGGACCATATTATTAAGCCAGTGAATCATACTGGATTACTCATTTCTTCATCAGTTGCGCAGCAAGCATTAGCTTTTCTACAATATGGAACATTTTCTCATTAGTAAATTAATTAATGTCGTTGCTGAGATTTGCGGTAAATTTAAGCTGTAGGTTAAAATCGAAAAGCGCAATAACTGAAGCAGGCTCCTATAGGCAGGTAGAGCATGCATTGAAAGAAAATGTGCGATAATATCAACTAGATTTTTATCAATTAAACCGAACGAGATTAAACAATGGCAGGTCATAGTAAGTGGGCAAATATTAAGCACCGAAAAGGTGCTCAAGATGCTAAACGAGGAAAGCTTTTTACCAAACTGATCAGAGAAATTACGGTCGCGGCAAAAATAGGTGGAGGAGAATCGAGCAGCAATCCACGCTTAAGGGCCGCTACAGACAAAGGTTTGTCTAATAATATGACTCGAGATACTATAGAACGTGCAATCAAGCGCGGAGTGGGTGATCAGGATGGCGAGAATTACGAAGAAATTCGTTATGAAGGCTATGGGACTAACGGTGTCGCAGTGATCGTTGAATGTCTAACAGATAATAAGAACCGAACGGTTTCTGAGGTGCGTCATGCTTTTAGTAAGGCAGGTGGGAATCTTGGAACGGATGGCTCAGTGTCATATTTATTTAGTAAAATCGGGGTCTTGAGTTATTCAGCTGGCAGTGATGAAGACACTATTATGGAGGCCGCACTGGAGGCGGGGGCGGAAGATGTTGTCTCTAATGACGATGGTAGTATTGATGTTGTTACTGCCTTTGAAGATTATTTAACAGTGAAAGAGGCTATGGTCCAGGCGGGATATAAACCTGAGCATGCTGATGTGACTATGAAGCCCTCGACCAGTGTCGAGTTGGACAAGGATGATGCCGAAAAAGTAATGCGTCTGGTGGATACATTGGAAGACCTGGATGATGTTCAAAATGTCTACTCCAATGCGGAAATATCCGATGAAGTACTAGCGTCGTTAGAGTGAAATGTTTAACGTGAGTGGATGCTTGATAGTGTCAGTCTGGTCTATAGTTACACTATAAATTAAAATATAACAATGGGCCGCTCAGCGGGAAAAAAATTTATGCGCATACTCGGAATTGATCCCGGTTCACTTCTTATGGGTTACGGCGTGATTGATGTTGAAGCCAATCATAATCGTTATGTTACCTGTGGTGCTTTGTCACTTAAAACTCTTAAGATGCCTGCTCGATTACAATTAATATATGAAACTGTTAGCGATATTATTAGTGAATATCAGCCGCAGCAATTTGCCATTGAACGAGTATTTGTGAGTAAAAATGTCGATTCGGCATTAAAGTTGGGGCATGCTCGAGGAGTGGCTATGTGTGCAGCTTCTATGCAGGGATTAGAGGTTAGTGAGTATGCACCGCGTGAAATAAAATTGGCAACAACAGGCTCCGGTGCGGCAGATAAACGCCAGATGCAGCATATGGTGAAAGTTTTGTTAGGCTTAAATAAAGTCCCTGGCGAAGATGCAGCAGATGCATTGGCGACTGCCATTTGCCATGCGCATCACAGTAGCGGGCCCGCGGCAAAATTAGAACAAAGAATTTCACGCTGTGCTAATACGAAATTGGCAGAAAAGTAATGATTGGACGTATTCGTGGATTGCTATTAGAAAAATCAGCCCCCCAGTTATTAGTAGAGGTGCAGGGATTAGGGTATGAAATCGATGCGCCTATGTCGACTTTCTTTTATTTGCCCGATATTGGTCAGGAAGTAATTTTACACACTCACCTTAATGTGCGCGAAGATGCGCATACATTATATGGATTCCATTCACGTGCGGAGCGGAAGTTATTCCGCAGTCTTATTAAGGTGTCGGGAATCGGTGCGAAGCTGGCGCTCACCATTTTGTCGGGTGCTACTGTTGAAGAGTTTGCGCTACAGATTCAACATCAGGATGTAAAAGCGCTCACTCGAATACCGGGTATTGGCAAGAAAACAGCTGAACGATTACTCATTGAGATGCGTGATAAAATTGATCAGTTATCACTGGAATCAGTGGCGGAAGGCCAAATTGGCAGTGGTGATATTTTAGCGAGAACAGATAATATTCAGGATGCAATCAGTGCTCTGGTAGCGCTGGGGTATAAACCTCCTGAAGCGAGTAAGCTAGTGCAAACGATTGATGAACGGACTGATTTAAGCAGCGAGGATCTGATTAGGAAAGCGCTGCAATCAGCCGCCACTCATTAGATAAATTGGAAATTCTTAGGGGACAGACCACGTTTAATTATTTGTCTCACAAATATTCTCAAAACCACTCTACCTAATCAATTAAACGTGGTCTGTCCCCTAATAAGTGAGGATAATTAAACGTGGTCTGTCCCCAATTTACCCTCTTTACCAGGATATTAATACGTGGAAAATGAACGCATAATTACCGCTGAGTTAAAAATTGAAGAAAAGGCAGTCGATAATGCGATTAGGCCGAAAACTTTAAGTGAGTATATTGGGCAGAAAGCAGTGTGTGAGCAGTTGGATATTTTTATGCAAGCGGCTAAGCAGCGTCAAGAATCGCTGGACCATGTGTTGATTTTTGGTCCTCCTGGTCTCGGTAAAACGACTTTGTCTCATATTATTGCTAATGAGCTGGGTGTTAATATGCGGCAAACTTCTGGTCCTGTGCTTGAAAAGCCAGGTGATATCGCTGCAATTTTAACCAATCTTGAACCGCATGATGTGCTTTTTGTGGATGAGATACATCGGTTACGTCCTGTCGTTGAGGAGGTGCTCTATCCTGCTATGGAGGACTTTCAAATCGATATAGTGATTGGTGAAGGACCGGCCGCTCGATCTATTAAGCTTGATATCCCTCCTTTTACGCTCATAGGCGCTACTACACGTGCAGGATTGTTAACTTCACCTCTACGTGATCGGTTTGGTATCGTTCAGCGGTTGGAATTTTATTCGAGCGAAGAGCTGGGCGAAATTGTGAGGCGATCTTCAAAAATTTTGGATGTGTTTATCGACTCTACAGGCTCAGAAGAGATTGCTCGGCGCTCACGAGGAACTCCTAGAATCGCCAATCGACTGTTAAGGCGTACGCGTGATTATGCCCAAATAAAATCAGACGGGGCCATTACTGAAGGCACTGCTGATGCGGCAATGAAAATGTTGGGTGTCGACCAATATGGCTTTGATGACCTTGACCGTGCTTTATTGTTAGCAATTGTCGAAAAGTTTGATGGCGGTCCAGTAGGCTTGGATAGTATTGCTGCGGCAATCGGCGAAGAGCGCGACACCATTGAAGATGTGATTGAGCCTTTTTTGATCCAGCAAGGATTTTTAATGCGTACACCACGCGGCAGAGTCGTGACAAATAATACCTGGCGTTACCTGGGTCTTACTTCTCGTGTCTCATCCCCTATCGATCAGGACCTTGATCAGAATATTAATGATCATTAATCTGGCTTTATTATATTATTCAAATTGCAACCAGTCTGTTCGACCCCACCCATTATTAAACCTTGTTTTGTGATTCAGAATGGCATGATTTAGTTGCATCAATGAATAAATAGTAATAGATTGTATTAAGAAATTGGTTTATAAATCAAAATATTAATAATAAAGTGTTAAACAGGATGAAAATCAGCCTGGCATACACTATTAATTCCTGTTGCGAAATGTCGTTTATGTGCATTTGGAAACATTTAGCAGGATAAAGTCGTTTAATTGGGTTCTTGTAGTGGTAATTTCAATTCCGTTACTTTTAGTAAGATAAGGTGATCTATTTTGTAATATTGTTAAGGGTATACTGGGTTTGAGGGGGTAATTCCCACCAAATCGAAAGTTATTGCTCAAAAACATAATATTTACAAATTAGTGACACAATGGTGGTTGATTTTATCTCTCATTCGGGAAATTATAAGACTGTGAGTAAATTTCTATGGACTGCTCGTGTTTATTATGAGGACACGGATAGTGGTGGTGTGGTTTATCACAGTAAATACCTGAATTATATGGAACGTGCGCGTACCGAATGGTTGCGTTCAAAAGGGTTGGAGTTAGACCAACTACACAAGCAGCAGGGGATTATGTTTGTGGTCCGTTCCGTAAAAGTAGAATTCAAGCATCCGGCCAGATTTAACCAACTACTGGAAATTTCTCTAGGTTTATTGAACATAGGCAAAGCCAGTATGGTATTTGAACAAAAAATAAAAGTAATCTCTGATCAGCATGCAAAAATTGAAACTGCTGATCAGATAAACCAGAATCCGGAAAAGCTATTGGTGTCAGCAGAGGTCAAAATTGCCTGTGTGGATGTCGACAGTTTTAAACCAACGTCCATCCCGGAAGTCATACTGAAGGAGATAAGCAGTGTCTGAATTATATCAAATATTGACCGCCACAGCAGGAGGTATTGGTAGTAGTGGCATCGATATAGTGGAATTAATCAAACATGCACACCCAATAGTGCAGGTCGTAATGGCAATTTTAGTATTGGGGTCATTATTATCCTGGACGATGATTTTTTCCAAATCCAGATCACTGAAAATGGCGTCACGCGAAGCGGATGCTTTTGAACAGCGTTTTTGGTCGGGCAGTGATCTTGGGGCAATATACAAGCAAGTGGCTTCACAAAGACATCGTATTACTGGTATGGAAAGTATTTTTGAAGCGGGCTTTAAAGAATTTGCACGATTACGTAAACAAAGTAATGCACGACCTATGGCGGTGGTTGAAGGTTCACATCGTGCGATGCGGGTAGCATTGGCGAGGGAGCTTGAAGATCTTGAAACTAATCTGTCTTTTTTAGCAACAGTTGGTTCTACCAGTCCTTATATCGGACTATTAGGAACAGTGGTCGGTATTATGGGTACCATGAACACCTTGAAAAATGCATCAGAAGCATCAATTTCAAAAGTGGCTCCAGGAATATCGGAGGCACTATTTGCAACCGCTTTGGGGTTGGTCGCAGCGATTCCCGCGGTGATGGCATACAATAAGTTCTCTAGTGAAGTAGAGCGGTTAACGAATAGATATAATACGTTTGTAGAAGAATTTGCCACTATCCTGCAACGTCATGCACACGAATAATCGGCCGAAAAAGATAATATAGGGTAACTAATATGAGCCGCAAAAGACAAATGGCCGAGATCAATGTGGTTCCCTATATTGATGTTATGTTGGTGTTGCTGGTGATTTTTATGATTACTACACCACTTATTAAACAGTCGGTAAAAGTGGATTTACCCAAAGTCGCTAAAGTGAGCCAGATTAACAACAAGAAAAAAGTGAAAACGATTGAAGTTAGAGTCGACAATAAAGGAAATTATTTTTTAAGCACGGGCGGTAAAAAGTCAAAGCCTGTCACACTTGCGGCAATGCGTGAGCAGGTAAAACGAGTTATTGATGCAGGTGTAAAGGCCAACCGCATCCCTCCAGTGGTGGTCCGTGGAAATAAAGACGCGGAGTACGGTTGGGTGGTTCGTGCAA